>ULVD01027879.1_pt1 | contig 35120 bp, 47 predicted proteins | sample 1959101 | NCBI WGS metagenome assembly ULVD01 (sample SAMEA4835777, study PRJEB28245) | human gut metagenome | biome: gut microbiome; material: fecal sample | place: Denmark | collected 2008
GGGCAAGCGGCTCCCAGCTGGTTATAGCTAAGGATGGCCGCCACTCAGCATTGGCCTCAATGTCCTGCTTGGCTTTGAAAATCACGCCGCCATCAGTTACCCTCTCACCGGCCGTGTAGGCTCGTCCGCTCCACGCCTCAAAGAGTTCGGGCGAGGTCAGCGCCTCCTCGTCGGTAAGCTTTGTCGCCGCTCTCTCTATCTTAGCGCGGTAAGCATACGCCTCAGCCTTGGTCATCGTTGCCGCCTCCTCCCGTGATGATTTTGAGCGCTTCCAGTGCCGTTAACTCTATATCGTCGCCCTCGGTGTATGTATAAGTGCTGTTTTCGGGGTCTATCGCTTCGGCATATTCTGTTCCCGTTTGAGACTGCACAAGCACTTTGCCGTTGTCAGAATAGTGCCTATAAAGTCTCACACCGTCAGCACGGGTTTTGTAATACTCTTTTATTACCATATTATCAACCCCCTGTTATTTCAGGATAGTCCTCTATAGCCCGTATTTGGTCGGCATAGGCGCTCCAGTTTGTGGCGGTTTTGTATGCGTCCACCATTGCAGACGGAACATATATGTAACCCGTTCCGCTTGCGACGGGTGTGCTTGTAAAAGCGTTTTTGTTTGTCATTGTGGGGACAGCGTCGGTGTTCCGCAATATCACGGTTTCCAACACCGAGCACCCTTGGAATGTATATGTTCCAAATGTTAAAACGCTCTTAAAGTCAACCTTTGCTAATAGTTTGTTGTTCATCAAGCACCGCGAAGCAGCAACCCTAAGTTTAGTGTCGGTCGTTATTATAAACTCCGTCAGTTTTGTCTCTGTTATCGCTTGTGCGCCCATTCCGTTTACATTTGGGATATTGAGCGTTTCAAGGTTGATACAGTTTGCGAAAGCATATGCACCCAAACTCGTTAGATTTGTGTTACTGTAACTTGTAAGTTTAGCGCTTGCTCTAAGTGCGAGATAATCAATGCCTGCCTCGACATTAACAACCGCCGTTGCTTTATCTGCGACATCGTATGTGCCGTTAGCCGTTATGTTTACCGTGCCTGTCGGCAGAATGCCCGTCTCGATATTGTCTATTGCTTGTTTAATGCCGTTGGGAAACGCAAGGGGCGAATTTGTGCCCCCCTTTTCACGCACAGAGTCTGCGATTGCCCTCAGTCCTTGGTCGAGATAATCCCTATCGACCACTGCGTCATAAGCCATTAAAAGTTACCCCCCGTCCATTCAGGCAGACTTTGCAGAACGCTGTTGACTATTTCCCGTCTGTCCGAAGCCGTCCAATAGTCAACGCCCCTAATAGGAGTATCGCCCTTTTCGCCCGAAGCCGTTGTGGTGTATACCCAATTGCCAGAGCCGTCCTTGACCTTTACAACAGCCATATTCCCGACGGTCTCAAAATAGTATACCGTAAATTCGGTTACGCCGCCCGCCTTTGAAATTTCGGCTGAGATCTGGCTTGCCTCTTGATCGGCAATTTGGGCTATCATTTGAGAATCATTAATAGGTGTGCTGTTGTGTCGCGGAAAGAATTCAAAGACAAATGGCTTTGAAAACACCCTGCTTGCCAGCTTTTTTATCTCCGTATTGAAATAATGAGTACCTGCGATGACAAAATCAATGCCGATAATTTTTGCGTTTGGCGGTATTAATTTCGTAGTTGCGGTGTTTTTGATTGTTACAAAAGCGGACGAAAAGGTGTCGTAATAATAAAAGTCGCCCTCGCTCGGACATTGCACCGTTTTAGTCTTAACAAGCGGATATCCCGTTCCCACCTCGGCGTGAGGGTTTATCCACACCTCGGCGTTATCGTCCGTAGGCTCGGTTTCGCCTACATATACGTTCTCGACAGTTTTACCGTCAAGCGTGAGCTTTGTGCTGTTGCCTATGCCCAACCTGTCAAGGAGCGCTTTGTTGTTGTGCTTATGCCGTAATTTGGTGTTTTCGGCTATCTCGGCGGCTATGCCGTCCGAGCCGTAATCCGTCTCCGTCTCCGCTCCGCGAGCGGCGGGGAGCAAGGCGAGATAAACCATCGGCGATTTGGCAACAAGCTCTCCGTCGCCGTCGTAGGCCTCCAATTGGACATTAAGGACGGGATTCTGAGTGAGCTGTTGCCATATTGGTACGCATATTTCCTCTGAGTTGCCGTATGTCCTGCTGACTATCCGTTTGCCTCCCGTGGTAAACACCGCGGCATATGCCGTTACGGCGGCATTCTCAGCCATTTCGGCAGGCGGTATGATCAGCAGCTCTGTCGCATTGTGCTCGCCGATATAGCCGCACATACGGCAGTTGATAGGCTGCTGTGCCGTAAAATCAATCGTTATCCTGCGTATCGGCATTCGCCTCCACCTCGCTTTCTTCATCAATGAGCTGCAATATCACCTGCTCGGCGCCGACAAAGGCGTTGAGATTGGCTACCGCCTGCTCGCGCTGACGGTCAAGAGCCGCTATGTTCTTCTGGGCTACCTCCTTGCCCCGGCGTATCTCTTCGAGTTTTGCGTTTAATTTTTCAAGCATTGTTTTCACCTCCTGCTTTGTGGAACTATAGGAAACTTTTATATTTTGAAAGTGTTTCGCCAAATTATTTTAAAATGTTATCCCATTTATACAATGTGCCCTTTCTCCAAATTCCGCTTGCGGTTATTGAAATCTCGCTTGTTGCATCGCTTATGTATACGCCGCCCGCAGAAGTAACCGTTTTTAGCGTACGAGCACCATCGTTCCATTCAATCGTCTGCGATATGCCCGTTTGCGCCTCGTACAAAGGGGAGTAGGCTTCTGTTATGTTGGCACCATTGCCGTTGGCATCCCCGAGAGTGAGAATTTTTTCAGGAATATTGAAGCTCAGTCTCGAAGAAATGTCGAACTGTCGAGTACTACTCGGTTCGGCTATATTTAGATAAAAATAGCTTGAGTTCGTGATAGAAACATCGTTAAACGAATATCCGAGACAACCCATTTTTCCACTTACCCCGTTGACATATCCGTTGAAGTACAAATTGTTGTTCTTGACGAACAGAGATGGTGCTTGCATATATGTGCTGGAAATATCACTGTCGGGCAACAATCTCGTCGATTGGAAGCTACTCGATAACCAAGTAGACTCCGAACAATAAAACCCCAACTCTTCATTAGGTGCTTCATACATTTTCATCCACCTGATTAGCACATCGCACGGTGCTCCCGCACTGTTATAGAAGCCACGCCAATAAATCCCATAATCGGCAATGTTATCGGCCACCGATGTGTCGTGGTCGAACACAAACTTCACTGTAACAAACGACTCCATATTGCTCGAACTTGATATCGACATGGAGCCTTGTGTGTACGACTTTCCCTCCATACCGTCCCAAACGCCGACGAGTCCCGATTTCGTTTCGGGATTTTTAATTTTAATTCTTGCCAGTATAGCGTATCGTTTGCCTACATCGGCTCTTCGCTTTTGGAAAAATATCTGTAAATCCTTCATCAAATACGGCGAAAGCACATTCGATACATAGCTATCGACACTGCCATAATAACTTGTTGTTTTGGAAGTCCACTTTGAATTAGATGACCAAATTCCTTTTGTTCGCTGTGTGGTCACCTCGGATATTCCAATCCACGCTATATGAACGGAGCAAGGGGTCGTTTTAGCACTATCCACCCATATATCCCGCCAACCAAGTCCCACATCATGCCATCCTGTTTCACCATCAAACTTAAAGCAGAACTCGAGGTTATACTCCTTGTTCCCGCTGTTCTCTGGCGGCGCGCCATCGGAGTCAAAAAGGTTCCAATAGGTCATTTTACCGTCGATAATATACCCTATTCTTGTGCCTTTCTTATCGTTTGCATCGGGGCCCTCAACATATCCCCAACCCAAAAAATTGACTTGACACGAGAGGGAGTAGCATTTGCCATTTACGAGGTAAACCGTATGTGCGATCGAGGAACGGGAACTTCCGTTTTTGGGGTCAAACTTTATAAAATCCAGTCCCACCCAAGGTTTCGTGAAAGTGCCATTTTCAGCCGACCAACCCTCAGTGCTTACAAACTCACTTCTGTCGTGCGGTATAAGGTTGCCATAAAAGGAAGAGGTCACTATGTTTGTACTGGTATCAAACGAGAGCGAAGAAGCATAAGGAGACCACCCGTAGACCCAATTAGCAACGCTCGTTGTGGCGGCAAGGGGTTTTTCGTTGAACTCGCTATTATAAAAGAGGTTTTCGACAACTGCGCTTCCCACGGACAGCTTGCTTGTAGTTATCGAACCCGTATATATTTGACCACCGTTAATAAACGTTGTATCGGGGTATTTCCATAAACTAACGGTTGAATTTGCAGTATCAGCTGTGGACTTTGCAGTATCAGCGGTACTCTTTGCATTATTAGCGGTTATACTTGCCGCAGAAGCGTTGTTATTCGCCGTGCTGACATTGCCATTTATAACAGCAAGCTCATTTTCGAGCCCTTCAACGTTTCCAGAAGATATTATTAAATTTTTCGTATCTACTACGCTGGCACTGATTTTGCCAGTGTCAATAAAATCAGCATTTATGTGACCTTTACCATTCTGGTCAATGTAAATAGCTGCGGCATTGAAGCTTTGCCCACCGTTGGAGCTAAAACCTATACCGCTGCTATTCGCCAAAATGACATTCTGTTTACTTTCATCCGTCGAATGCAGTTTCCAACCCGAGTTTCCTTTAGATGGGTCATTCTCATCGACAGGAATCAACTCATAAATACTGCCTTTGGTCTGAGTGATTACATCCGTTGCGTTCTTGATAGCGTCCTCCATGCGAGACAGCTTGCGGTTAATCTTTCTTTCGGTGGGAGAAACGACCTTGTAATTAACGGTCTGTTCGCTCTCGCCCATGCACTCTATCGTTTCGCTCAAACCTCCGTCATATCGCATGGTGCGTTTCATTATATAAAAGGTAGCACTTTCCCCGGCAATGTCTTTCACGGTCAGTATAGTCCCTGGATTGTTAACCGGGTTTCCCTTGTACCGTACCTTGCCTATCCGAAACGATATCTTCCCGTTTGCTATTTTGTCGTTGTAAATAGCGGCAGCCCGCTCGGCTGTCATATAAGGGTTCTCAAAATTGATTGAGAATCCCGCCGCATTGTCGGGAGCTACTATAGGGTTATCGCTCGTACCGCTCTCGAGCATCACAATAGTACGTTCTGTCATTTCTGTGACATAAACCCCGCCGTCGTAGATTCTGTCGGGACCGATCACCTCGTCAGACGTTTTAAACCATGAGAAACAGATTTGCTCGCTCTCATTTATTTCGGCGTAGCAACCATAGTAACCGGCGACATAAGCGAGCATTTGTTTATCCGTTATATCGCTATCGATTACGCCAAAAGTGTGAGGCGTGTTTCCATCCATAGCAGCCACCATCGAGGCAACAGACGAGTCAACTGTTAAGCCATACCGCTGACCGACAGCTGTAACGACCTGGGAAGCGGTCATAGCATCTGCTGTTTGAGTGTAACTCCTGGTCATAGTGTACGAAATGTCGTAGACAGTCAGGGAACAGTCATAGGTATTGCCCTGGCGTTTCTTGCGTTTGTTTTCTGCAATAACCCACACGGGGCTTTGAAGCACCGCCGCACCAACATTCCCGATGGCATCTGTAGTGAGCGACAATTCAACCTTTAATCTCACATTCTCCACCAGTGCCGCTGATACGCTCGCACTGACATTCTTCAATTGCAGAGTAGCCTTGCTTCCCGCAAAACACCCCATGGTTAAGTTTGACCCATCACAAACGTAATCGTTGATTGTCATTGACTGCACATAGTCGTTTGACACTGCTACCCATTGTCCGTTTGCCTTAAAGTACAGCCGCGCAGACCAAACCCTATTGGCGTTTATAACATAATCGTCATATGCCATATTCCGGTCTCTTATCTTTTTCATCTACACACCTCCTTACATCTCAATGACGCTAAATGATATGTTCTTCCAACGCGGAAGACCTCCTGACTCCGAATAGACAGGAGCCGTTCGGTCACCCACATAGAAGGTTCCGGTTTTAATCGAACCCGTGCGAGGATCAGGATATGTAAACGAAAAGCTCGGGGCTGATATTGCAGAAAGCAGATTTTTCATCATTGTTGACGACATGGGAGGAAAGGAAAGCTGCCATTTGACTTTGACAGCCACCCTGTCCCTCATCATGCTCCCCTTTTGATTTCGCCCTGCTTCGGCAGAATCAACATCAGATACAATGCACGTTGCGCCGTCAAATGCAATTTCGGGCAGATTTACGCCATTTAGATATACGCCGCCAATTGCAAAATTCGTACTCATGCAAAACCACCTCCGTTAAACATACAGCGGGGTGTTGCCCGTCTGCCTTACTCTGCCGTTATGCCAATCAACAAACCATTGACCGAGTTCGTCGTCGCCAACCTGCAACACAATTTTGCTCGTAGAACCGCCACCCGACCTGGATTCGCGCATAGCTCTAAGCACCGCTTGATATATACCGTCAGTAATCTGCTGATTATTAGCGACGGCCGTTCTGCTGCCCATGCCGCCAACCAACTCTGCGCCCGCTTCACGAGCGATAAATAACTGACCTTGTTCAACGAAGCCACCGGTTGCAAGCTGAGGTATCTGCGGTATATTAATACTGCGTAAATTTGTGAAAGGAGTGATACCCAAAATGTTTATATTGCGGATCTTCTCAAGAGCGGCGTTTATGCCATTAAACGGTATTGAGACCACTTTATTCAAGCCTCGAATTATCCCGTTAACGACATATTTGAAAGCGGAAACTATACCGTCCTTTATGTCGGTGAATATCTCGCCTGCAACGGAAAACACCTTGACAATACCTCGCCAAGCATCTCCGAAGGTCTCACTGAAGAAATCACCGACTTTTCCAAACACTTCTTTCACCGCTTCCCATGCCTTAGAAGCCTTTTCGCTGAAACCATCCCACAGATTTTTGAAGAAGCTCGACAGGGGCCGTATGACATTATCGTAAAACCATGATGAAACTACTTCCCATACACGCTTTACGATCTCCCAACAGCCGCTCACGATGACTCCTATATTGTAAAAGACATCAGATACAGTCTGATAAATACTGCCGAAAAGTTCGCCGAACCACTCAATTGCAGGAGAAAAAAATTCCACCACGCTGTTCCAACAAGCAGTAGCTGTTGTGGATATTCCTTCCCACAGATTTTTGAAGAAGCTCGACAGGGGCTGTATGATCTTTTTGTCGAACCATGCGACCAGTTCACTCCAATGTTCTTTCAGTGCGATTATTTGAATGGTGATCTGACTTACAACAAGACCTATAGCGGCGCCAATGGCCGCACCTGCAGGACCGCCTATAAGGAACCCTACCCCCGCACCTATCAATGTTCCGCCAACGGCTATCATCATTCCGTTTAGCCAATTGAGCTGTTCGTTAACGGCACTCCATACACCGACAAAATACAGAGCTATACCTCCGATGATAGCCCCGATTGCCGCTCCCAGAGCAGCATTTCCAAAAGCGTTACCAATGAGCGCACCGCCCGCTATTGCCATGCTGACACCGCCTATTGACTCGAGAAAGTTTTGCAGATTTATACCCTCCGAGATTATATCGATCATTCCCTTAACCGATATGACCAATCCCGTTACCACAAGGGAAATACCTCCGGCAAGGCTCAATGACTTCAATGAGTTCAAATTTGCAAGCTCGGCAAGTTTTTCACCGAACTTCCACCCTATTATCCCGGCACCAATTGCGGTTACATAGCCCAAGATGTCCTGTAGCTTTTTAATCATCTCGTCGGCAGCTGTCGTGTCAAGAGGAACTTCCTCAAACTTATAATTTGTGGACTGTTTACTCTCACTGCCCACGCCCTTACTTGAGTTATCCGAAAGAACATTCAGTTCGTCTATACCAAGTAAAGTCTTTTTAAGCTCTTTGTTCGCAGCACTTGCCGAATCGGTGGCCTTAGCGAACTCATTGGTAACCTTAACTGCCCGCGTCCATGTAGTCGCTCCCGACAGGCGAGCAAACACTTGATTTATCGCATTCAGTAATTCTACAAACTTATCCGTCAGCGCATCAACCGCAGGAGCAAGCATATTAATGATAGGCGCACTCATAGCGCCCAAGGATGCCTTTAGATACGCAAAACTCGTTGCAACGGTGTCCAGAGACTTGGAAAAGGTACCGCTAAATGCCTTGCTGTATTGATATACGGCTTCCACGCCTTCTTTGAATGAACCCGTAATAAGGCTAATCACTGCGTTCAGAGCTCGGTACATCACTCGCTTGGACACAATTTTCAACATGTTATTCAGTTTTTTCATGGTATCGCTAAGACCCTTTCGGGCGGACTCGGACACCTTTTTGAAAGCGACTCCGAGTCGTGTTTTTATGTTTCCTCCAAGTTTATCGACCTGCGAGTTCAGCTTTTGACATTGAAGTATCAAAGAGGCAATCGCTGACTTGTCCGTACTTCCGGACTCCAAAAGTTCTGATAGTTTTCCGAGGGTAGCTTCCAGCTTCATCTTGAGCGCGTCTACTTGTGACGTATTCTTGACTAGACCCTCGGCCGTTTGATTCTTAAAAACATCTGCTAATTCTCTTGCTTTCTCCTTTGCCTCTTCTGTTTTCTTCTCAAACTCTGTTGCTCCATTAAGAGAGCTGTCTGTAGTACCCGGCGCTACATTCTCAGCGATAGTGCTAGAGACATTAACACTACCACTGTTACCGAGAGCCTGCAAACCGCTCGCAAGTTCGCCAAGTTTGGAGAAATCAACATCTTTTAAAAGGTCGACCGCCGTTCCGAGGTTAACTATTCGTTCGGGGAGTTTGTTTGAAATCCGGATGCCCTCAAGATTTTTAAGACTTTTTGTTAATGATTGCAGCTTAGATATCCCCTGCGAGTTGATCTTACTTGTTCCCTCTGCAATCCTCTCGACCTTTTTCACAAGAGCGTTCAGCCCTTTGTTTCCGGCGCTTGTGACCTTGTTGATGTTGCCTAGGGCAGCGACCAACTTATCTATACTATCAGTAGCCTTTCCGGAGTCTCCGGTAATCTCTATTTTCAGAGTATCAACAACATTATCCGTCATTCTTCTTCACCTCCTGCGACGCCATTTGTACATTAATCTTTGCGGCCCATCCTGCAACTCTCGCCTTCTGCTTATCATATTTAATTCTTTCCTCTTGCTTTTTCCGCTCTGCGACTTCTTGTCGCGTCAGCGGATATGGCGCTGATACATAAGGTCGAGGTTTCGTCCCCTTTTTGGCAAAGGCATGAAGCACCGGCGCAACATCTAGAATTGCTTCGTAGATATACGCGCCTTGTACCCACAATTCTTGATTGCGGCGCTGCTGTCTTAGTTGATGAGCTTTTCGGTAATATCTCGTCAATTGGCAATCCCCATCCCAATATTGTTCAAACGTCATGCCTATGGAGAGATAAAAAGGTAAGTGTTCATAAAATTTCTCAGTTAAAGAAGAAGGGGCAGAGTCGGTTGCCGACTTGCCCCAATAATGGGGTAACGAGCCACTTACCAGCTCGCTCCCCATGTTGCGTTTCCCTCGGACTCTTCCGGCTCATCCATAAGTGCCTCAAGCGGCTCGCTATACATCTCTGCGAGCTTTGAAAGAAATTCCTGCTTGTTAGTGATTTTGGTAAAGATTGCGTCGATGACATCTTTTTTCACGAATCTGTGATGCGCCAGGAATGCGCCTGCAAAAAGCCCAGGCAGAGTGGTCATTGGCTTATCACGGATCTCACCGATGTCGAAGCCTTGCCGCTCCATAAGTTCGATGGATTTTCGGGTGTATTCCAGAGTATACTTCATACCCTCATATTCGAGAGTGATTGTTTTGGCCATAATAAAACTTTCCTCCTTACTTTAGTCTGAAGTGACAGAAACAATCGGGGTGGACGGTGCGATGGATATTGTCATGCCAACAACTTCATTCGTGCCTCCGCCTACGGGGAACACCGAAAGACGACCCTTGAAGTTGAACTTGCCGTCCGAGCCCGTCGGAGTAACTACACCGTTTGACTCCGTACCGCCGAACCACACAGCATACTCAAGTTCCTGTCCCTCAAGAGCCTTGAGCGTTGTAAAGTCAGTTTTATCATAGTTGGCGTTGAATTCGAGTGACTCCTGTGACTGAATGCCGGGAATATAGGTCTGCGATCCATCGGAAAGCGTAGTTGTTTCAAGCATTTCGGGAGCACCGCCTAGATCCGGGAAATCCTTTATATCAACGAGCTTTGCGTATGTATCACCGGAAGAACCTTTCTTCATAAGAAAAATCTTATACGTAGAAATTGCCATTTGCCTTACCTCCTGTAAATCGTATTTGTTTTGGATACAACTGCCGTGTACCTGGCAAAAATTCGGTACTTGGTGGCATCGTCCAAGTTAATCGGCGTTTTTGTGTTACGGGTGAACCCTAACCCGATCATAATTTCATCTACGGCGGCAATGATGGCTTTGCATTCGCTTTTTCTTTTAGCCGCCCTGTTGGAATACACATTGACCTCAAACACAACTGTAGCGTGGTTTTCATTACTCCCGGTGTCTCTGGTAGAAAGATAGGAGTAGTTATCGGTTTCTTCAATGCATACAAACGGAAATTTCGAAGGGCTGTGTGTGGTCATACTCTCGACTGTGATTCCTGCAAACTTACTTGTCAGATCGGTCTTGACTTTTGTAAATACAGCGTTTTCGATGTCAATCATTTCGGAACACCTCCCTAGCTATATTCACTACCCGGGTGCGCATCTCCTTAGCGGCATCATACATCGCACGAGCGGGCGGATTACCGTGGGTAAGAACCACCGTACCCTTGTCATTTTCCTTAAGAACTCTACCGTTCGTACCGGGGTTTCCGTAATATCCCCAACTGTCACGAGAGCCCTTACCTTGACCGTACGTCCCACGAACAGCACCGAGAGCACCCGCATTGGGATGCTGCTCCGTATAATGAACACCAGTGCCGAATTCGATAAAAGTAACCGCATTACCTGTTGCCGTGAGAAACAATTTATTATTTCCGACCCACTCGGGCTGTCGATTCACCACCACATCATTATCGCCGTCATACTGCGCCGTTTGGAATTTGGCCTCTGCGACATCAATTCCGACCATCGTCAGCTCTCTCAAAAGAGTGTGCTGTTTCTCTTCGAGAGATTTTTGATAAGCCTCCAACCTACTCATTAGCCTATCCAAACCTCTTACCTTGATCTCCATCACGACACCTCGACCTTGCTGATGGCTATTGACACACTGTTGAGCGACCGAGCCACCTTCTTCACTATGTAGTCATAGAGAGGAGTACCATCACTATCAAAGGCAGGCCGCTTGTCAACGAAAAGCACCGAGTGCTCATCAATCGGACAGGTAGTATCATCTAAGGCGATCACCTTATCGTACTGTAACGAGTTTCCAAATTGTTCAACCGAGGTATTGCCCGTCGCAGGGGAAATATTTGCCCGGAACGTAACCGGATCGGAATACTTCACCTGCTTTTCTCCTGTTTCATATCCCTCTTCGTCGACAACAGGCTTTTCGCTTTGATAAAGGCAGTAATAAAAAGGTCTTTTGTTTCTCTCCATACACTGCATAACGTCACCCTTCTTCACCGTTGACGGGGAACACGGAAGCAAACGGCACGACCGATTTAAGCATGGAATCAGGCACACTTGCACTTTCGTATGAACGGTTAATACCGTTTTCATTATGCACGGTTTCGCCTTCTGCTCCACGCTTATTCATCAGGTACGCTGCGATTTCCAACTGCACTCCGTGGTATCGATGAGGCACCGCCTGCTTATCGTGACTATACGGATAGCACTTAGCAAGGATTCTCTCCGCCGCAATATCAAGATAGGTGAGCAGGATGTTGTCATCGGTCTCACCCGTTAATGCCGAAAGTCGGGCTTTCATTACTTCGTCAAGCATCACCGCTCACCCTCCTTTCACAATTAACTGCCGGTCGACTGAGATGCTGCGGTCGTGGTGATATTACCACCTGTCACATAAACACTGCGGCTGTATTCAGGCTTAGTGAATGTCTTAGCTATACCGGTAAATTTACCGTGATACCACTCGGGGCCATAGTCCAGTCCGAGCTGTCCAAAGATCTGATACTTCGTACCGGCGCCCACCTTTGAAAGCTCCTCCAAGAAGAAGTTACCCTTGCCGGGAGTGGGCTGATGAACGGGGGCGATAGCGTCGAGGTTCAGGAGCAAAGCCGTGCCTTCGGGAAGACATTCGCCAAGATAAAGGTACACAACACCGATGGGAGTTACGACGCTTGAAAGGGCAATACCGTTAATCTCACGGGCAGCGGGAACAACGGTTAGACCGTTCTGTACGGCATCCGCATTAATCTGGAAAAGGGTGATAGCGTCACACCACAGGCAAAGGCCCGTAGTGGGCGCATTGCTCTCGTAGACCTTCTTAACCATATCTGCGATATCCCACAGACCAAGAGGCTTACTGCCCATGGCTTTGGTATTTGTGGTGATCGCGTTAACGAGGCCCTTGGTTTTGTTAATAGTTGCATCGGTGGTCGCCTTGTTGTAAACACCGTTGATGAACGTGTACTCAATGTCACGGGCTATCTTCTGCATCTTAGCGGCCACCTGGAAATCAAGCTCATTGATGGGGTTAGCCGTCTGATTTGCAATATTAACACCCGAAAGAGTACCCATGTTGGACTGCTTAGCATACGATATGCCGACAGACTCCTGGAAGATCTGGGTTACGTTGGTCTCTTGGGTGCGAGTTACAACACTCGCGTTGGGTGCGGTAAGAGAAGCCGTTTCGCTGATAGCAGGCTGAGAGCCGCCACCCGTGGTATAATTCTGACCCACCACGAACTCAACATGGTCGGTGTTCTTGGCCCTGCCTCCGATGATTGACGAGAGCGGGGTTCGGGTATTACCCTTGTTAAAAAGCATTCCGGAATAATTCAGAACTCCGAAACTGGTTGCAAAAGTGTCAGCCATTGTTAATATCTCCTTTACTTATCATTTGTTTTGTCCTGTTCGGACAACCGTGTGTAATATGCAGCTGCGGCAAAGTCGCCTCTGTCTTGAGCCTCCCTGATCATTTTTTCATAATCGGCGTGACCACCACCGGCAGTATTTCCCGCCGGGGGAGACGAGGTCTGCCCCATAAGCTGCGCTTTATAAGCCTTATCGTGGTCTTTAAGGAACTTCTCCTGGTTGGCAAAAACTTTGTCCGCCTCGCCGTTTGCCATAGCTTTGGCCGACTCGTCGGCAAGGGTCTCATCATAACCGAGAGCGAGGAAACGTGCCTTATGTCCGGATATGAGTTTCTCTTTCTCCATTTCTTCGACTTTTTTACGAAGAGATGTGAGCTCCTCCTCATTCGCTTGTTTCTTCTTTTCATCCTCAGAAAGTAGCGCATTATGCTTTTTCTTCCATTCGGCAGCCTCACTGTTCGCTTTAGATACTGCATTCTTGTATCGTTCGAGTTCGGAAGTATTATCTTCGTACTCAATCGCTTCAAGAGCAGCTATCTTCTGCTCAGGGGTCATATCGGTATAACCCTCGATTTTGCTTGTGTCAATTTTTGCCATAGAAATAACCTCCTGCGTTTTTAATGCTTCACTGCATCTGATTTCTGTTTTTAACCGGGTTTTCTCCCGCCTGCGTTTTACGGTGTTCACTCACCTATACAAAGCCCTACAGCTCGTATGCCAAAAAGAAAAAGGACCATGAGTGCATTACTCATAGTCCCTGTTGACTGTTTCCCTCTATCCTGTTATAGAGGTCTTGTTCCTTACCCGCCGTTCAATTTCCACGACGACAAGTTTGTTATTTTCTTTTTTTAATTCTACGGAATTACCCTTTCGTACGATTTTCATGATGAGGTCGATCACCTCTGATGTAAACAAGTCTTTCATTCTTGCATCCTCTCACGCCTACATCGGCAATTTGGATGAGGGTCAGTGGGAACTAAATCAATTTCGTAGATCTGCCCGTCCCTGCGTTTGCACGTCGAACAGGTCTTTTCATCCTTTTCGGCGACCCACCTTATAAAACTCTCTCCATCATCGTTGTAGGCCTGCATTACCGCTTCGTCCGTAATAATATCTGCGTACATTCTGCACATAAACGACATTGCCCTCATAGCCGTATCTATTTCCTGTGCCTTGGAATCGCTCGCAATGACCGCCTCTATAAGCCGTGCGCATTTCCTGTCTATTTCATGTGCAAACACATACTTGCTAACAGGATTGTACCCGTCTAGAAGATTATCCACCCACTCGTCATCGAGACTTTTGAGAGATTTTTCTCGACGCGTTTCAGAATAAACACGATTTGCTAAGAGTAAAAATGTTTTTTTCACAATCGCGCTGATTTCATGGTACATCTCGTTAATTTCGTTCAACACATTTATCTCATCAAAAGACGCCAAGCTCTTTAATCTAGAGTATCTGGCTATCAGCTGCTTATCGATATATGATATCATTTCGTCGGTATACTCGTAAGTCATTGATCATCCTCATTAACCGGAGCGTTCTCCTCATTTTCGATATTCGTTTTAGACTTTTGAGTTTCGGCCTGTGCAAATGCGGCGAGCTCCTGTTGTACTTCCTCTTTGCGTTCTTCAGCGTATGCCTTGCTTTGCGTATACGCGAGATCCGGATCAACGAAAAGCCCGCAATGTTCAAACGCCAAACGCGGATGGATTTTATCGTTTGCGAGCAGCGTGGTCAAGACCTGAGACTTTGCCTGAATGTTTTCATAGTTTCGGCGCGTAAAGCGAATCTCTATAGACGAGAGCCTTAAATTCATATTGCGCAGCGTATTTGCAATATTAATAGCCAATCTAAGGAATCGTTTCTCCGACATCTTGAACATCAGTTCTGTGTCCTTTGCCCGTGCCTCTGCATCTGACCAACCATCACGCATAATAACCGCTGATCCTGTATCGCTGGTGGAGCTCCCGCCGTTTCTATTTGGCATTCCACAAATGACAAGAATCGTCTGATACATATAATCAACAAGAGTCTGCGTTTGAGTCTGATTGAGCTCCTGAGTAAGATAAAATGCATCACCCTCAGCAGGTATCTTCAATCCGCCATTCTCTCGAAGCGCTCTGTATTCATCGGATTCAATGTCCACGCCCTTTAAGATCAGAAGTGACTGAATGAACTGCTCCACGCCGTCAAGGCGGTTGGAAGATATGTTGTTAAGGGCGTCAAGCAACGGTAACACAATTTCAAACGCACCGAGGCGAGCAGAATTGGCAGGATATTCTATAATAGGGATCTCCCCGAGAACATGCCCCTCGATCTTAGTGATCGATTTGATAGAATAGCTGTTTGCGTTTATTACACCTGGCTGAACTACTTCAAAATAACACTTGTCTGTGTAGATTGAGAAAATAACCGAGCCGTCCTCTCGGGTAATATACTTAACGCCCATTACGGGTTTATTGCCGAGGCCGCTGTAGTATACAACAAAGGCGTTTCGAGGGTCAAGGGTGTATATTTCAAACGGCGACTCGTCCTCTTCGCCTTTAGGGTCAGGCAGAATCATTCGGAAGGCTGTACCGCAAATAGTAAACCAATCCGCCAATTCCTTATCTTTAGCCGCCTTATCCTCTGCAAACACAAAATCGTTAAGCAAATTCAGTGTATTGGCGGAACCGTTGTCATCGTTAGCACGACTGACATATTGCACCGGCTCACCCATAAGATATCCGACTTTGAATGAGACAATTTCATTGGCTCTGTTCTCAATGATCCTGTTACAAATTTCTTTACGAAATTCTTTGGTTCGTTTGAGAATAGGCTGTTTACCCTTGTAGTAGTCGTAGAGATACTGAATGTCGGCACGATTGCGAGCGTGGATCGTCATGGCTCTGTCAAGAACCTTCAGAACATTATCGGAAGTAATCACATCGTAATCGGTATAAATTATCTCCCGACCATATAACGCCCGTGCGCTCATTTTAATTTCACCTCTCATATTATTCTAATTATAATATACTATATCTTGCGGTATATGTCAAGCCCTTATACAAAATATTGTGTTTTCAAAAGATTCTCTTAAAAACCTCCGCTCTCCCCGATATGCTTCTCACCATGGTAATAGCCATAGCAAGACTGTCGGGGGCATCATCGTTTTTATTCTTCGCAAACATTTTATAGGAAAACACATTCTGCATGAACAGGCTGTACGCTTTACTGCGCTTGCCCGATTCACGGAATATCATCATTTCCCGAATGTCGGGAGCTTTATCAAAAATCCGTTGAAATTTTGCTTTGTCAGAAGGAGCAGCTTTCGTTGTGAGGTTGATTCTGCAACCTTGCTTCTTAAGCTCTTCCTGTACGCCCTCTTTGTATGCTTCGGTCGATTTATTCGCCTCAATTTGCATCGCCGCGACATTGTACTTGATAATCGCTTGCGCAAGCAAAGGCTGCGTAATCTTTTTATCGCCGTTGTCGTAAACAACGTCGTGAACATATATATCATCCCCGTACTGAAAGCATACAGGAGACGCCACAAAATCACCGCCACCGAAAGCAGGGTCAACCGCCATAAACACTCTGTCCGGCTCTTCGTCAGGCAAAACTCCGTTATAGTATCGGAACTCTCCGGGTGAGAACAAGGCACCGTCACGCTCAATAGGCTCGCCCATAAACTGAGCATCCCACGAAGCAATATCGTTATTGCGTTCAAACGAAGCCCGCCGTTCCTGATAGTATTCAGTACTGAACCCTACACCATATTCGTAATCAAAGTTGCTTTCGTCGTTTTCATCAAGAGCAGGGAGATTTATAATCCTATAACGGCGACCTTTGAAGCGTTCGTCATTTTCTAAAAGTTCCATACGTAATCCGGCAGGGTCGATCATCGACCAGCGAGTGCCGCACCAGAGAATTTTAGCATTCTCTTTAGCACGAGTAAGGAGGTTATTATCTACCTTACTCCATGCCGCCATAAGTCTATCCTTATTGAGCGCTTCTTCTATACCTCCGATAAGGTCATCGGATATCAGCACACCGTTGCAATCGCAGGCGCCGTTCAATGTACCGTACAGCGAGCGGCATATAAGCGATGGGTATCTCTTCTTTCGGTCAATGTTGATTGTTTCATCCTGAGAGTTTGTTTGTACGAGTTTTGCCTTGGGAAACACATCGTTCCAAAGATAAGTTGTTGGATCCTGGATAGTTTCAAGCACGCCGTTGTAAAATGCTTTTGTAATGGTATCTGAATATGCAGAATACAGATTGGAAGATTCACTGTTACGACCGATGAGCCATGTTACAAAAAACATCAGAAGCGTTGTTTTACCGACTCTGGGCGGCTCGGATAAGAACAACTCGTCCAGCTTGTCATCAACCAAATCCTGCAAAGCGTCCACTACATTTTTTAAAATTTTACGGCGCGGCTGGTAGAATCTTTCACTCGGTAAGCGATTGATTTCAATATAAAGCAAATAGGCATCGAAAAAGTGCGGCGCATCGAAGAGCAATGTCTTTTTATACAGCTCAAAAAAGCCTTCAACGTTCTCCCTGTGTTTAATAGCGATAGTAATTTGTCTGCGCAATTCTTCGTTAGTATCATGAGCGAGCGAAAAATTATCCTGTTCCAAGTTTCGGCAAAGTGCAAACAGATCCTCATAAGCTGTAATATTCGATGGAGCCTTTTTAATTTTCTGCAAAATTTTTTGAATGAGCTTATCGTTCATTACATTCCTCCAAAAATAAAAGGACTACCTCTCACGAGATAGTCCCTGTTGACTGTTTACGCACATCCTGTCACATGCGTCTTATTTTTTATCATTGCGCCTGCTTATGGGCACAAGCACATACTCTTCCTCTTTAACGTCTACGGTATATTTGCCGAAGCCGTCATCATAGGTTTTTGTTTTGTAGCGTGTTCTTTTCTCAAGAGCCTGACCCTTCTTTTCAAGATATATGTCTGCGGCGACGCTAACAACAATACGCACAACACCATAGATAACAAGAGGAATAAAAGCCAATAACCCCTGCCCGAAGACCACAGCCAAGATGGTACAACATATAACCACTAAAGTCAGCATAACAACTCTCCTTTCGTTTTATTCCGGCACAAAGAGATTTCGCTCATACATTCATCTCCCTCACTCTATTATACCATGTACTTTTACTTATGCCAAGTTCTTTACACGCGTTTGCTACAGAAATATGACCGTCTTTTTGTTTTTGCAAAAATTTTTGGAAATCGGGAATTGCAACACTCTTACGCCCATCGGTGCGTTTTCCGTGAGACTTTGCAATGGCTTTACCTGTATTCAGGCGTTCGAGTATTTGGTCGTGTTCAAACTCTGCAAAAGCCAGAAGCATTGTAACCATCAATTTTCCCATAGGGGTATTATCAACTCTACCCATATTAAGTATGTCAATGATAACCCCTTTGTTAAATAACTCCTGCACCAGTTTTGCTCCGTCTGCTGCCGTTCGGGAAAATCTATCGAGCTTTGTTACAACAAGCGTATCACCCTCTTCCAGTTTATTAAGCAGTGCTGAAAATTGAGGACGGTCGGTTGTCATTCCCGTGTACGCTTCTTGATATATAATCTTGCAACCCTTGCTTTTCAACGCCTTTTCTTGTTCCTCCAAACTATTACCGTTTTTCGCTTGCCCTAATGAACTGACACGAGCATAACCATAAATCATAGCATTACCTCTTTCGATTAAGTGAAAAAGTGAGTTATTTTAATAAAATGCGTTATCTTAGCCCTTATATGAGCGTGTGTATAGAGAGAAAATATCGCGGAAACCTTAAATAAGTCACTTTTTCACTTTTACGGGTATTGAGGGTAGACGAGGTAGGCTATTTTATTAGTTTTCGGTAAAGTCCTCTATATACGCGTGCATATAGGAGAGTTTATGGAAAATAGCAAAAATAAACTACCCGCTCTACCCGGACCACTATTTTTCCACATGGGGGGTGACCGAATTGGTCACTCCTTTGTATTGTTGAAGCTAGTGTAGATTTTATAGACATCAGCTTCTCTTTCAAGGGGTGTAGGTAAAATTTACACCCCCTTTTTTATTCTTTCTTGTCCGACAAAGGAATCATTCCTTTTATAAAAGCGGAAGGTTGTTCTCTGTTGGTTGTTTTCCTCACCGCTTTAGATATAATCAATGCTTCCGCTTGGTTTTTTGTATGTGATACAGACCACCTGACATATTTTTGCCACTCTCGATTGTAGCGGGTTACAGAATAATCGCATATCCTCGCGAGTTCACGGTTGTAATCATTTGCATCGTAGTCTGAGCGTTTCTCCCACAACTGTCGTATCTGTTCTTCCATATCGTAAACCTTTAATGAGTTCTTTTGGCGTTCTGAAAGGGTTGTATCGGATATTAGTTTTGGATTCTCCCTCAAACGATCTGACAGTATATTGAGTAATTGATTGTCGGGCAAAGTGGAATAATAACCCTGTTTTCGTATAGACGGCAAGACCTTATGCGTTACCCAACGGCGAAAGGGTTTTGCCTTTTCAGAGTGTGAACGAAGAATAACTGTGTATAACCCGGACTCCGTTACAAACCAAGTTTCACCTTCCAAGCTCCCTAAGTTAAACTTACGCACCTCATCTTCATCAAGTCTCTTTGCAACCATACTAGGGTTTGTCAATTCAAAGATTTTACATACATCAACGAGAGCAAACCAAACGGCAATTCCGTTTGTAATAGTCCTTACAGATATAGTTTCATAATTAAATGCGAGTTGTAAAGTATTCATTCTATTTCGTATCCTCCTTTCGGAACAGAAGTGTTCCTCGGCACAATGATTGTTTTATAGTCGAGAACTCGTAGCAATTCATTTAACTTGACAATGCTAATGTTCTCTTGACTTAACCTTTCGCTGATTACATTGGGTTTCTTGTTTAAGCGACTTGCTATCTTATTCACACCTAAGTTCTGCTGTTCCATTATTTCTCTAACGGCTTCTACTGTTTTCATAAGCGACCTCCTTAACTGCTATGTCGAGTATAGCACAGATATTTCTGTTTGTCAAGATATTTCTGAAATTTTCTTTTTATTTTTCGCAAAATTTTAGAAAACGCCTTTTTTCACAAGCAATTACAACTCGGCACTCACCCCCGCCCACAACGCCCGCCGCAATCCCCCGCAGGTACACCGTAGCCCCGGCAAAATCAAAGGCGGGTAGAGTGCAAAAACTCAACAGAAAACGCACGAAAAAAATAAATCAGAAAAAACTGAAATAATTTTCAAAAAGCCCTTGACAATTCAGAAATATCTGTTATAATATACTCGTAGTCAGAAATAACTGATTAAAAGGGCTAACCGCTACGCCCTGACAAGCCCAAACGGTTAACCACAAAACAACACACCCACGCCGGGCGGCTGCTCCTCTATTATAGCACGACCCCGGCACAATTACAAGGAGGATTTCCACCATGAAAGAAACAATAACAACGAACGAGATTCACGCCGAAGAAATCACCGAGGAAGCACCCGCAGAAATTAATAGTATCTGCATGGATTGCGTCAAGTTTCTCCGATCTTGTGAGGGTACGACCTGTCAAGTTTGGACGGGCTGCGTACGTCGTGAAACAGAGAGGGAACAGGCTGCGCGCGTATTCGAGCACTACAAACGCCGATTAATTCGCACATCAAGCGGAAATACACTAAATACACTTCGTTTTGCGGTAATCGAATATCTGTGTTACTTCCCCAAAATAAACCCCGTTAAAATGGCGGTTAGCCTTCGGCGCGAAGGCATTCAACTAATTTTCGACGATTCAAGTATTTCAAAGCAGGAAAACGCAGCAAAAGAAGCGAAAGTAAATAAAGCAATGAGAGAGTAAGAAGCATGCCTAAAGAAATAAGAAGATACAAACGTTCCGAGCTGAAAACCTTGTACGTTGCGGAATGGCGCACGATCTGACTAACCCATAGCCGCCCGCCGTGGCGGCTCAATTTTTAGGAGGTTAACACAATGTTAAAGCAATGGATAACACCCGCAGGAACCGCGCAAAACCTTTATTTGAACATGTTAAAACAGCCGCATTTACTCATAGCAGGAAGCACGGGAAGCGGCAAAAGCGTACTAATAAACGGCATAATATACACATCATTATTCTATTCACCGAACCGTGTTGAATTGATCTTGATTGACCCGAAACGGGTTGAGCTCGCAGCCTATAAAGACTTGCCGCACTGCATCAGGTATGCATCAGAGCCGCGAGACATGGCCGCAGCGCTCACCGAAGCAGTCGACACAATGGAACAAAGATATAAAGTAATGCAACAGCAGAGAGCGAGAGAGTGGGACGGCGGCCACCTGTATATAATCATTGATGAATTTGCCGACCTAATGACCACTCAAAAGGCGGAAACGCTCCCGCAATTGCTGAGGATTGCCCAGCTCGGCAGAGCCGCCCACGTACATTTAATAGCCGCAACGCAGCGCCCGACAACAGACATCATAAACGGTCAAATCAAAGTAAACATGGATTCCCGGGTTGCTCTGCGCTGCCCCACAGCGCAGGACTCCCGAAATATAATCGGCATCAAAGGCGCCGAAACTCTGCCCCGCTACGGTTGCGGATATTACACAACCCCCGAAACAATGCACCCGGTTTTAATTCAAATCCCATTGACACCACCCGAAGAAATAGCCGCCCGCATTAAATGGTGGACAGATCAGAAAGACCCGCCCGCGAACGTTCGGACGAAGCGCCGCCCCTGGTGGCGAAGATAGCGAAAGCCCCCGATCTATTCGGGGGCACATTTTTTTGCCTTTCGTCCGTAATCGCCTCTATACGCCTCTATAATGCGTTTCGCCTCTTGACAGGGTAATTACACCACCAGAGCGTGTAAAGCCTCTTGAGCGGGCACAGAGGCCACAACACAGCAGAAAAGCAAAGCACCCCGCCGAAACAACGGCAGTTGCTCGACGGGGTTCGTTATATCACTTTCGGCTATTAATTTCTATCCGAAATAATCCGCAAAAAATCACGAATGATTTCAAAAGACCCTTTGTGGCGCTTCTCGTCAGGCATCAACGACACTTTCAAGGTATCGTTCTTCGAGCTCCTTTGTGTCCTTTGTGTCGCCCAAGGGGTTATTAGGCGTGACAACTACCTCCTGCTTATCAGCATAGCCAAAGTTATTTTTCATCAAAAAGATACCTGAGACGGGGTTAATTTTCCCATTTTGCATATAATCGACCATCTGAAGATCGAGGATTTTCATGGCTTTTTTTATCGTGTCGGCAACTGCGGGGCTTTTGCCTTTTCGCCCTTCTCTGATCTCCCAGAGATATCGCCTATCAATATCCATAGCAAGAGCCAATCCCGCAACACTCGGCTTCATATCGTCCTCGGCGCATATCGTGAAGTAGTCTTTTATCCTTTGTGTCACTTCTTCAACACTCGTCAAGTTCACTTTCGGCAAATCAGCCAAGCGAAGCGAATGCAGAATATATTTTCGATTATCTCCCGGCTCAGTATGAACCGTCTGCGCTTCCGACAGGTCGGGGCGTTTTCTCTTTGTGATCTGCTTACCGACATCATTAAGTTCTTTTTCGTTCATTATGTGCTCCTTTCGTCTTTGTGGGGTGTCTGGGGTGTTCATTTTCGCTGTTTTCTTATAAACTCTCCTATATATACGCGCATATAGAAGAAGTTATAGTAAAAAGCCTAAAACGAACACCCTGAGCACCCTAATTTACCCGTTTGTCATTAAGGAAACGCCCTTAAAGAACGACAAACCTTTTACCATGACACGACCTTTGTGCCATTCAGGGTGAGTTTCCATATTTGCTGTGAACTTCTTCGCGCTCATGACATAATACCCGTTACTCTTGCACCATATCTTATAGGTGTCATATAGTACTTTAGCCTTTGTGCCGCCCTCATCTACCTTTGTGCATTTTTCTTCGAGGAATTGCAGTACTAAGTCGTTGTCCTTCTCATATTGCTTAATTACCGCTTTCATACGGTCACACATTTTAAGTCCGGCACGCTTATAGTGAACATACCCAGTAAGCAGCCAAGTAAATATACCCATCATTGCCTCCGGTGTGCGAAACTCTTCTTTGAGGCTCTCATCCCTCTCGCCTTCTGAAAAATGACGATTGAACTCTATCACTCTAACGCGATCTGAAGCAAACAGGGATTTATCTTGCACGGATGGGAGGTCATTGCAGGAAAGCCACATGGTAAACTGTGGAAGATAGGTCATTTGCGCTTCATATAGGTTGCGGGCTGAGATTTCCTCGCCGCCTGTTAACTGCTTTATGGTTTCTTCATCCAATCTGCCGTATTGATTACTTTCCGCCATTGTGACAAGGCGTTTGCCTTTGAGCCGAGCTAATGTGGGTGACGCCGCTTCCGCGTTCTTTGTGCGATCACTTTTGCAGATTATCGAAACGGGGCTGACGGTAGCATAATCACCGAGCAAATGATGTATTGTACCGAGTAGTGTTGACTTACCGTTACGGGTTGTCTTGCCGTGGAGAATGAACATACATTCCTCTTTCGACGTACCCAGCATTGAGTATCCTAATGCTCTTTGCAGATAGTCGGCTTTCTCCTGGTCATCGCTCGTCACTTCGTTGATAAAGCGCTCCCAGCGGGCACATCGCACGTCCGCCTGCATGGTGTACTTAAAGTTTGTTTGCATGGTGAGAAAGTCTCTCCAATCGTGTTCACGGAAGCACATCTTTTCAAGATCATATGTACCGTTAAGACAGTTGATAAGGTTGGGGTTCGCATCAAACTCCGCTGCCTTTATCGGGTACACGCTCGCGGCGTCTCTCATAAGCCTGTCACGGAAACGGCGATCTCCCATTTTGTTGACAAAAGCAAAGTATGACTTGCGCTTTTCCTCGTCTGTGATCTCTCCGCAGTAAAGCACCATAAGGCGGCTGAATTCTTTTATCTTCTCGGCTACCAACAGCGAGCCGACATCTTTTTTCCACACGCCACTTTCGTATGTGTACCAGGACTTCGCCTCCGGACAAAAGCGTGTGTCGTTCTTGTAGCATTCCGAGAAGAGTTCGGCCATCCCGCTTTCGTCCCAAGAGTAACCCGTGTTGTCAGGTTGATAGGACTCCGGTTGGATCCGTTTTATGTAGTACATCTTATCCGAGAGTTCTTCGGACATTATGTACCGCCCGTTGCTCAATTGAAATAACTCTTTGTCCTCGTATCCGACTTCATTGCTCATATCATCACTCCTTTTTTAGAATTTCGCTATCGTCCGCAATAGTGATAGCGGTGACGAGGTTGAGATTTACAAGCACCTGCCCGGTGATGGGACTTGTGAGCCAAATGAACATTGTCATACCTCCTTGTTTTTAATGAACACTTCCAGTTTTCCCATGCAATTCTGGCAGAGGTCAAGGCTCTTACGAGACCAATATTTGTCTTCCAAATCACGGTCAATGAGAATCATTGCATTAGCTCTTTCCGTGTTTTTGAACTCTCTTGAACCAGCATAGAAGTCATAGAATTTGCCACATCTGTCACATTTTTTAGCTCTCATGTGATACCTCCTTATCGTCTCTCGCACCCACGAGGGTGGCGAGTTCATTCATAAATTCGTTCGCACGGTCAAGGTCAATGAAAGAGCCGTACACCGTACAAGTGTTTCCTTTCTCGACACAGAGACAGGGCTTTTTCCTATCAGGAAAACGGTATGCGCCGATTTTTACACTACCGTCCACTGTCAATACTCTTGACATTGTGCTTCCTCCATTTCATTAAGCTTTTTGAGCCACTTTGTCCTTATGATATGGTCGAGGTTATGTAGTATCAAATTGAGCATATACAGGCTGTCCTTACCTCCGCTCACACTTGCCCAATAGGACGGGCGTAATGCAATTTCGTTACTCATTCGTATTCCCCTCCTTTTCGTTATATTTGAGTTGGAAGTAACGCATCCAACAATCGGCGGCGGTTGCTTTGCCGCAAAACTTGTTGCACCATTCGTCTTTTTCTTCGGTGTCGTGCAACTCTTCCTCAAAAGGAGACATATTGCACGGCTCATCGAAACTCTCCGCCAACTGTTCACAGATAAATTCAGGTGTGACAAGGTTTTCGTTGGACTTTAAGCAATTGGAGCAGACCATAGTTCCTTCGGGAATGATTTCTCCGCATATAACGCACCTGTTTTCCATAGATTACCTCCTATATTTCGTAACTGAGTTTATGATTGTTTGGATTTCTCCAATCGGCAGCGGGGGTTTGCAAGCCGCTTGATTGGCTTTGAGGAGTTCTTTATAAATCTCCTGCTTTTTGTAACCTTGATTGTGTAACTGCCCTGCGAGAGAGGTTAAACTAAGGTTTCTCATACCCTGCGGTATAGGTGGGTATGTGGGGCGGATGGATATATAACCGCTCTCCGGCTTAGAGTAACACGGGGAATAGATGCGATTGGTAGAGTTGGTGTTTGTGCTTTCCTTGCCGGAATCTGAGAAATATTTGCTCACAACATAATCAATCGCATCTTGATTTTCTATAATAGAGTTGTAAATCAGTTTTTCACCCGTTACGATGAAATAGCGGCTGCTGCGATAGATTTCCACACCGGCGTGATTGTTTTTTCCCTTGAACGGAAGATCACCTTTGAGATAGATGTGAATGCCGCGTCCGCTTCGAGATCGCTCGGTGTAAGATCTGCAAGCTCTCATTATGTCTATACTGACCTCCGAGAGAAAACCGTCCTCGTCATAACCGCAATCAATGTCAATACCAACTATTCCGTTGTTATTAAAAACAAATCCGAGATAATCGTATGTGCCTTTTTCAACTGCGGCTTTGGCTTCTGCGTATGTAGACCAAGTATCGGGGAGCACAGAAGAAGCCCCTTTTTTAATTCTTGTTTGCATTGGTATCTTTGAATTTTCCCAAGCACAAACCCATTGGGAAAGCCCGGTTAATTCTGTCGGTATTGTGTCGTATCGCATGGCAGCTTACTCCTTTACGGCTCGATATCATCAAAAACAACAGGGATACGAGTTTTGAGATCACTCAACAGCGGAAGAGCTATCTCGCGGATCTGCGGATGCGCTGCGGTAGAGGTGCGGAGTTTTAAGAAGTGTCTCCATTCGCGCAGATTGGCAGTCATGATTATTTCTGTTTTCAGACTATTCGGTAAAACCGCCCGTGCTTCCTGCGGAGAACACCCAATATCCAGCAAGTCAAAATACGCCTGTTCCGCAACCTGACAAGCTCTCTCCCAGCATTCGTAGCCCTGCGAGTCTTTATCAAGGTAAAACGGTTCAATGACCGTTATTTCGTTCTGAAAATCGTCTTTGGCGTAATTGCAGTACCTAGTTGATTCTTGGCAGTAAGATGCCAAACGGTGCCTAACGATTTCATGGGAAACACCCCGGTCACATACATATTTCACCGACAGCGCAAAGTGTTCGAGAACGGCTTCATGACCTCGTTTGACGATGTTTCTCACAAATGTAAGATAACTGCTGTCCGTCGTTTTGTGCTCGCTTTTGTAGCAAACTCGTCCACAAGCCTCGATATGTTTTAGCACTTGTTCGCCATCGAGAGGAGTGAGGATCTCGTGATGTGGTTTAATGATCTTCATGTCAAATCCTCCTTATGTGTGCCGCTATCATGTCGGCATGATGAGTCCAAAGCACATTGGGATAACTGTGTATGGCTCTGGTATAGTCCTGCCATTCCTCCTTGCCGGTGAATGCACCCATGTGGTAACGGATGCACACGACCTCTTCTTCTGTCAATTTGAGCAAAGACGCGCATCGCATAACCGATTTATCGCCGTGCCCTTTGAGCAAGGTGTCAGTATTGTATTCATAGCCGTCACTGCCATAGGTGATGTAGTTGTCGCATTTGCAGAGATCATGAAGCATTCCGATAATCAGCGGGGATCCTTTACGTTCCCAAATGAGACCGTTTTTCTCAGTGAGGTCTATAAGAGCTCGCATAACTGCGTAAGAGTGATCAAAAAGACCACCTTCGTAATTACCGTGATATTTGGTTGATGCCGGCGCACTGAAAAAGCCCCATTTATCAAGCGTTTTGATGACCTCAGGGCTATTAAGAAACGGCAAATTTTTCTTAAATATATCAATTCTCTCGGCTTTGTTCATCCTTGCTACCGCCTTTCAAATAATTGCTTATTTCCGTAATAAGTTCACGTTTTGTTTTGTGTTGCTTAATGTTTTTAATAAGATCTCTGTTTTTGAAAATTTCATTCAAGAATTCATTATCAACGGGGATCTGAAGTGTGTTTTTCTGCGGATCAATCAGCAAAAATAGCTCCTAGTCATCCAAAGCCTCCTTTGGTCGAAAAGGAAGATCGATTAAATCAGGTTTGTTTTTATGCGTCCACAATGCGCCGAGCAAATTCCAAAGAAAAGCTCGGTCATGTCGTTCATCATTGTCACCTTTACAGTGTTTCAGATAATGTCGTACCGCGCTGTCAATGTAGCTATGGAGTGGGATGCCTTTTTCCCAATTCCGTTCACCGTATTTTGCGCAACCGTCTTCGTAGTGTTTTGACACCTCAAGCAGTGCTGTCTGCAGGTTACCAAAACCACAGCAGCCAAAATCTGTAATAACTCTATACAGGAAATACGGATCACCACAGCGAATGTACCTTTCGATGTTTTCCAAATTCTCATCAGCCATCATCTCGCCTATGATGCCGAGGGGTAATAAATCGCACCTTCCTTTACCTCCCGAGATATCCCGGACGGCGCCTGACGTAAATACACGACGTTCGCCACTGTCTTGTACTGTCATATCAAATTCTCCTTATAAACGAAGTATTGTGAATGAGCGAGGGCGGAAGCTGCCCCCGCTCACGATTGGTTTATCCGAGGAGTGCGTCAATGTCAGGGTATCCTGACTTGCTTGCCGTAGACGGAGCAGGCTTTTGGGCAGGCTCCGCGAAGCCCTCAGAAGGACGTTTATCCGAAAGGCGGGCAAAGGTGAGAGTCTTTTTTGGGTCCTTGGTTGACGGCACCACATCGTGCTCAACATCACATTCCATGAAGTGCCCTACGAGATCCTGCGGGTCAATTTCCTCAACACCATAGTCATTGAGAGCGGTTTTGGCAAAATACGAAAAGGCATTGAGGGCTCCTTCGTTTGACGAGCCGTCCGGTTTAAGCAAGGAGAACCGCTCCGTGTGCTGCTGTCCTTTTGCTGTTTTCATGGTAATCTCAAGTTTACCATACGCCTCTTTGTAATCGACTTTTACGATTTTGAAGACATAAGTACCCTCCGGAATGACTGAAAAGCCTTCGCTTAATGATATTTTTCCCATTATTTATTACCTCCGTTAATTTTTATAGCAAAATATAGTATTAGACCTGCAAAGATAGCCGCTTCGACAAGAAGCGTGGCGAGAATACCCGCCCCAAAAGGGTGAATATACACAATCATGCCTCCTCAATCGGTTTGTTGGTAAGCCGGTATGTGACTACTTTTTTTACATTGTATTTATCGAGCAGCCCGTCTGCTTTCAAAGCATCCTTGTCAATGTCGTTTCTCTCGGCACGAGACACCGCCCACAGATATCGCTTGCTCTTTATCGCCACGCTCTTGTCTCCGTCACGGAAAGAGTGCATAGCGTGTTCCTTGATTATGTCTTTGAGAGTTTTGAGCCTTTTTTCTTTATCCGCAACCGAAGCGGATACCTTGTCAATTTCCTCCTGCAATGCTTCCGCTTCTTCCATTACATTCTCAATGTCCGTTTCGGGGTTGAGTGTGTTTGTGCGAAGGACTTTTAGGATGTCTGCATCCTTCTTTTCGTCAAAGGTGGGGGAAACACCGCCCTCAACGCAAGACTTCCACCAATCCTCGGCTGTTTTAATGAGGTCGCAGAAATCGGGGTATCTCTCGCTGACCCTGAACGGGATCACGATTGTGTTTTCCGATGAAGGCACGAACGCTTCCGGGGCTTTATAGTCCTTATCTTCGAGGAAAGAAGCGACCATAATAACCGAGTCAACACCGAGAAGATATGCGTAAAGCGCAGCTTGAAGGGCGTAATACTCGGGAACATCATTCCGCCAATCCTCAGAGCGTTTTGTCGTTTTCATTTCAAGCACAGTGGTAGGCTTCCCGCTTTCATCATAGAGCAGATAGTCCCACATACCGCCAAAGATAGGCTCGTCCTTGAAGAAGTCACCGAAGGTGCGTTTGAAGTAGTTCTCGCCGAAAATATCGGTCGGGGTTTTCAAGCCGGTCATAAAGTATGCACGACGCATATACTCAGCCTGTTTCGGCTCAATGGTCTTACCCGCAATGGTATAGATGGTATCCTCAAAGGGCTCTTCATAAGTACGGGTTATTTCACACCATGTCTTAAATGGTGTGTTCCAGGTATTCTTCCCCATTATGGCAGCAAAACGAGTGCCTGTGATTTTCTTCGGCTTTTTCGGCGGCGTGATTTTAAGCTGATTAGAGCTAAGCCATTCCATTCATTATTCCTCCGTTTCGTAATTATCAATCATCTCATTTACGATGAGAATCAGTTGCTCGCAAGCACTCTTTTTAACACTCGTGAACCCCTTTGTCTTGAGTGCGATTTCCTGTATAAACTCTTCCTTGGAAGAATCAAGTTCTTTCAGTTTTTTCAATGCATTTTTCAAAGCCGTCAACTGTAAAGCATCTGCTTCTCCATCCGAATTGGTTAGCGTTTTTTTGATTTCTTTCCTCTCTTCTGATGTGGCGGGCTTTTTCGTCGGCATTGGAGCGGTGTCTCCGTTTTTGCCGCTTTCCCCGTCAAAGCTGTCCGATTCAACGAGATCAAGTACGATCATGTACAAGTATCGACGATAGTAGGTAACTGCCGCTCCGACCCCCTGCACCTCGTTCATACGGAATTTTCCCGGCTCTGCAATGAACTGTAACGGGATTGAGAAATTGATACGCTCGTCCGGCTTTTCGGTATTGATTACGACTGCTTCGGCGTTGCCGTTTTCAAAAGTAGGCATAAGGAGCAGATTGTATTTTGCGAAAATCGGGGCGGCAACAGGAACAATGTCACTCAGCTCGAAATACATAAATTCGGCGTGGAGATTTTTTCCTGTTTTCTTTGTTCCTGCGGCGTAAAATTCGTTACGCACGGCGAGGAGTTTTGACCACACATTCATTCCAGTTGTGTCAATGGCGGTCTGTTCGTTTGTTGCGGGTTTCTTTGTAGGCATAATGAATATCTCCTTTACAATTTAATTAAACCATTTGATAATAGGGGCTTCTGTATTGCCCTTTTCCCATATAAACCAAGCGTATGTAACTGCGTTTGACTTTGAGTATTTGTCGAAGTCTCCGTTCATAGCACAGCACAATCGGCTTGAAGATACATAGACCTTTCGGGGGGGGGCTTTCTCAAAAAACGCTCTTCTTGCTTTGCCTTCGAGAAATTGCAGTTTAAGGAACATTGCGACTTTGTGACCGTCTGTGACAACTTCGAGAGCCTTTTCAACGAACTCTAAGGCGTATCTGTACGGAGGGTTTGTGATTATATCCCCGTCATACGAACTGTCCCATTGCAGGAAGTCTATACCGCCTAAACCATAGCCCCGGTCTATCAGGTCTGTCGAAAAAACCTTGTGTCCGTGATTTTTTAACACCTTCGATAAGTGTCCCTCTCCGCAAGCACATTCCCAAATGTTTTCGGAGAACTCTTCTTCCTTCAAAAGAAGTTCAAGGGCTTTTGGCTCTGTCGCATAATAGTCATTCGTTTCTCGTTCTTCCAATGCGTAGTTTCTTGCACCGAGGGTGGCGTGAGCGGAACGGCTATTTCCTGTCCAATCTTTCATCAACTCACCTCCTCCAAGATTTTAAGTGCCTTTTTCGCAAGAGCGTTTATCTTACGAGTGTTCTTTTTCGGTGACTTTACACCGAGGAAGTCCTTGACATAACGCTTTGCGAGACGGATGTACCACTCTCGATCTACCCGGTCGATACTCAACTCGTTATTGTTGTCGATCAGACAATGCTCCGGGAGACCTCCAATTTTAACATCGTTGCCCTTTGTCCCGTGAGTTTTGACGAGAGTACCGTACTTTCGGTCTGCGGTCGCATAAACCCGGTTACATTTCTGCACAAGCACCTTTTCGCCGTCTACAATATGGTAAGCAGCCGTGTACTTGCTTGAAGCCTTGGCGATCAGTTGAAACGAAAGAATGTCCGTACAGGTGTTGATTGTCTCAGAGACCGGCGTACCCTTGGCGAAGTAATCAAGAAGGGCTTTCACAACGATTGTGGCGTTGTTGTTGATATTGAACGCTCCTGCGGGGGCGATACCCCGCACCAACTGACCGCCCTTGATTTTCGTACTACCGTCAATAGCAATTTCGATGTAGTTATTAACATCCTTTTGCACGATTTCGGCGATACAATCTTCCTCCAATTCAAACCCGGTTCTGTCCTGCCATTCCTGACAAATGGTGTTGTAGATTTCAAGGTCGCAGTTGTCGAGGGAGACCATGATACCATCCGTATTCAACTGTACGATTTTCAAAGTCTCACACTCAGCCACAAGATGATTAGCCAATTCCAACAAGCGCAACTGCCCGGTTATGCACACCGACCGCCCCATAAGCGGGTCGTACAGTTCGTTGTACTGGTTGAGCATTCCACCGTAGGTGGTATTAGCAACGAGTTTTAAGGCGTTTGCTTTTGCTTTATCCCCGGACTTCTTCGCCTGTATGCGTTGCTCCAACATATCGGCGTATACTTGCGGGTTGGGAATGTTCCGAGAGCAATACCCGTCGAGTGTCATAAGGTGAGGGTAGTAACTCGCTACATCTCTATTTCGAATAGAGCGGTTTTCTGTGGCTCTCTCTCGGTAAGTGGGGATAGCACCGTGTATGCCACCATAGCCAATCGTGCATTGGCAATCGCCTATGCTGAAATTGAGCTTACTTGAAAAGACCTCGTAATCGCTTATGGCTTTGTCATGTAGTCGGTCGAAGAAGGCGAACACATCGTCAGGAATGTACTCCCGTAAGATATTTGACGGATATACATACTCCCGCTCGTCCGTGTATTCAACTTCTCGGTGGGCATCGAGATATGCCGCCGTCAGTTTGGCGTTTGTCATATACATTGCTTTACTGTCGGGTATGCCTTTCGCTCTTCCGAGGAATATTTTGTTGTCGAGGTAATTCTTTCGTAGGTAGTAGAGCTTTTCGGTTGCATCCACATCGTGTTTGCAGTAAAATATTACTTCTTGCAATTCTTCTTCCGTCAGCGGACGATCAATGTCGAAATCAACCGTTGTCTCTCGAATATCCATACCGAGGTGTGCTTCTATCGCTTTCAGAGACAGTCCCATTTGGCAATCGTCCATAAGGTCAAATTGGTCGAAGAAAATCTTTGACTCACGCATAAGTGGATATTCCCACCCGTTACGACCCTCGGCAATGATATAGTCGTTGACCTTTTTGATTTCCTGCGGGGATGCATCCATAAGCACCGCTTTATGTATGAATTGGTCGTAGTGCTTGTTGTTAAACCCGCCAAGCAACGGCTCATACTCTTCCATAAAGGCTTTTACCGCTTCGTTGTCGTTATGTACCACGGTGTAGTTGTCCGTGCCGACCTCTTTCGCAATGAGCAACCAATCGTAAGCAAATACCTCGTAGTCGAAAATGTGTATCATTCGCTCACCTCCAATAAGGAGTCGAGCAACCTCAACGATAGAACGGATACGACATTCTCCATAACATACGGGAATGTACCCGCCCCGTCAAATAAACTACCGAGAGTCAGCATTTTGCACCTCCTCTACGAAATAGCAACCATTCTTCCGATAGATCGAACACCTTTTCTTATATGCCTTTACAAGATACCCCGCATCATCCACGAAGTCATAACAAATGGGGGCGTCCTTACCATTAAACGCTCGAGCTATCCGTCCGACACTCTGCGTTATTACGGCATAGTCCTTTTGCGGAGTGGTCAAGAACAACCGTTCCAGGCGCGGTATATCAAGTCCTTCTTTCGCCAACGAGTAGGTAGCGAAGAGATATTTTTTACGACCGGCTCGCATATCTTCAATGGCCTTTTCGCGTTCTGCTTTACCTCGCTTGGAAGTCATTTTGCCGTTCACCATGACAGCGTAAGCCTGCATATCTGCAGGCAACCAACTCATGAGATGCTCCAAATGGTTAAGCCTATCCGACAAAACCAAGCAACTTCGCTCTGCGTTTTGTTTGAGAGCGTTAATAATAATTGCCTCTCGGTATGGGTTGTCTGTTAGATATGTAACGAGTCTTGCATAGTTTAGAGTTCCGTCTGTATTCAGGCACTTATGGCTCAACCCGATCCCCGTTGACACAGGTTGTATTCCAACCTTCATGATTTTGTCACCTACAGCCTCCTCCGGCACGGTGTAAAGTATTTCACCGAGGAGAGCATAAGTGGCGGCAATCATGCCGTCAGATCTATGCACTGTGGCTGAGAGACCGATCTTATGCCGCGCCGACAAGGCGTTTAACACTCTGAAAAATTGTGTCATAGCCGTTGGTGTTCCGGCGCAGCGATGACATTCGTCTACGATTATTACATCCCAATAATTCTGATATTGAGCCAGGTCGAGCTTGCACATGGTTTGAATGGTAGCAAAAGTGATTCCGGATCCTATGTTAACTTTTCCTTCGGTGACGGTGCCTATGAGGCTCGGATCAATATACTCTTCTGCTCGCTGTTTACTCTGATTCAGCAGGTCTAAAGTGTGAGTGAGCCACAGGGCTCGTCTTCCGAACCGTTTAACAAGGGCAATACCCATCTGGGTTTTTCCGCTCCCCGCCGGGCTTCTGAGTATACCGTATTTACCTTGATAAACGCCTGCCACGGCGTCTCGTTGATAGGGATATAACGGGACCTCGCATCCTTGATAATCGACTAACGATACCTCTGCAAAACCGGATGAGTATTCTGTGTCTCCGGGCGCGAACTCAGCCACTCTACGGAGTGTGCCGAAAGGCAAAACCAGCGAGTCGCCTCGTTTTTCATAAAGACTAAGATACTTCGGTGTATTGCCGAGCCATAAGTGCATACGGAGCTTTTTGCTATATTCGGGATTCGGCAACGTGAGTTCTTTTTCGCACCATTTGATCGCGTTCGGGGGATAATCGGTAAGCGTCAGGACATTCGATACATTTACGTTCACTTTTCCACCTTCCCGAACCGCAATATGGTGCCAATCCACTCATTGAGCGGTATGCCCGTTTGTATTTCGGACGCGTTGTATCCCGCTTGGTTCTTTCGGTCATCTGCGATTACCGAGTGGGCCATCATATACACCTCTTCGTCAAGCAGGAGAGCAAACCATCCGTTTCCATTTCCGCATGATTCCCAAAGGCTCATTGATAGATCCTGGTTTTCTTCGACACGCGCAAATGGGAACTTGCGGTTTAAGCAAACTTTACAATCAATTAAGTAGGCGCGGCCATTAACAACTGCGATGATATCGGCAGGTTGCCCCGCTTGGTTCTGCGCTAGGTTATGACACCAGAAGCCATGCTCAAACAGTGTTTGGCAAAGGAGCGACTCAAATCGATTGCCGGTTGTTTTGTTATTCATAGTTCCTCCAGACCGAAAATGTCTTCCATTATTGCTTTGAATTCTTCAGCTATTTCTTCGCGATCCGACTCGTTCAGCAATCGTATCTGAGAAATAAGATAAAGAGTTTGGTTTTCGATAGCAGTGCGTGCCGATCTGAGTTCCTGCTTTTCTTCATCTACTTCATTCATGAGCTCACGAAAATACCTTGCTGAATCATAGCCCATATATTTCATAATTAAATATTCGAAATCCTGGGTGTCCAGCAGTGATTCTACGCCGTTGTCACGGAGCCTTAATGTTGTCGGCATTGATTAGACCTCCTCTGTAAGTATGCCGCACGTGTCGGCTCGGTGGAACTGATTGGCGAATCTGAGAATGCTGTTGCGCATTGCAACAAATTCGGCATCGTCGCACTGCATGGAGCACAAGTGATAAGTAAGTTGGCAAGCAAGTCTCTTATCGACTTTAAGGTTCAGTCCACCGCACCAAAGCGGGAGGCATGAAAAGTCGAGGTTTGCCCCGCTGAGGTTTGCCCTGCTGAGGTTTGCCCTGCTGA
>ULVD01048799.1_pt1 | contig 34539 bp, 40 predicted proteins | sample 1959101 | NCBI WGS metagenome assembly ULVD01 (sample SAMEA4835777, study PRJEB28245) | human gut metagenome | biome: gut microbiome; material: fecal sample | place: Denmark | collected 2008
TGTTTTATTATCAGTTTGTAATTCTATTGTTTTGTTTGCTATTGGATTATCATTTTGATCAATTACTCTTGCATACATAGTATATTCTTTTTGTGATGCTGTTGATGAAGAATCCTTAATGTTTATAACACCATTAAATTTCTTATTTTGATTATAATTTTGATCTTTACTTAATTCTTTAAATTCAAAATTTAATGTGATAGTTTGTATTTCTCCTGGTGATATAAAAATATTCTCACTAATTGGATTTGCTTCTGTGGTTATTACTGTATTCTCAAAATTTATTGATGAACACGTATCTATACTTGAATCACATTCTAAACTCATAACAAGTTCATCGTTTGTAATTTCATTTAATAAATCTTTCCAGTAGATTGTATAGATTGCATCAAGTGTACCAGTATTCTCTATTGTAACTGTTTTTGATAATGTCCATCCTGGTTTTATATTTTTTGCATTTATTTCTGGGCCATCAGTATATTTTAAACTTAATGTACCTGTAGTTACTATTTGATCTTTTACATCTTTATTAACTAGTGTTGCTGTAAAGTATGCGTAAGAAAGACCTATTGTAGCCAAAAACAAAAATGCGATTCCTATTCCAAATATTAGTTTTTTATCTTTTAATTCTTTCATGATTATTTCCTTTCTATTATTTTTACTTGATCATCATTATAGAAATATTCTTTATCATATGATTTAAAGTTAGCAAGTTTTTTCTTTTTCAAATTTAATATTCTTGTTACCGATTCATTAATTTTTGTTTCAAGTGATGAATCTTTGGAAACCAATTCACTAATAATGTTTATCGCATTTGTTGAAGTTGATGGCATTATGAACATGTCTACTCCTGCTTCAATTCCGTATTTATAAATTTCTTCCTCTGTGTATTTGTCAGATAGAGCCTTCATATGTATTGAGTCTATCATTACTACTCCATTGTATCCTAATTCATTTCTTAAAAAATCTGTAATTATTTCTTTTGATATTGATGCTGGTTTATCTGAAAGTTTTGGATATGTTGTATGTCCTAACATAAGCATGTCTATATTATTTATATTCTTTTTAAATGGAAGGGTATCACTTTCTAGCAGTTCTTCCTTCGTTTTATTTATTATTGATGTTGAATAATGTGTATCTTTATCTGCACTTCCAACTCCTGGAAAATGTTTATAGACGGAGATTAGTCCTTGACTTTCAATTCCTTTACCAACACTGGATGCCATTTCATACACTTTTTCTGGGTTACTACTAAACGCTCTATCATCCATAGTTATACCATCTAAATCCATCACTGGTCCTAAAATAGTATTTATACCTATGCTTCTTGCTTGCTCTCCGATTATTTTTCCAATATTATAAGCATACTCTTTATCATTGGTTTGGCCTATATATTTAGCACTAGGTATATTAAGTGTATCAACACTCATGTATTTAGTTCTTAATACTTCTCCACCTTCTTGGTCTGCACAAATGAACATAGGAATCGCATTATAACTATTTATTCTTTCAAAAAATTCTTTTGTCTTTTCATATGTAGTTAAATTAGTGGCTTGCACTATAAATGCTCCTGGTTGGTTTTTAATTAATATATCTGCTAAATTATTATCAACATAATCTGATAAATAACTCACGACTAGCATTTGAGCTATTTTTTCTTCCAATGTTAAATCATTAACTGTTACGCTTTCTAAAGTATATTTTCCTTTAAAAGCTTCATCTTCTTCATATTTATTTTGAGCTATAACAATTAATATTAATGATATAACTATAATCGTTGTCAAAAATACTGCCTTTTTCATGTTTCCTCTATAAATCTATGAACTCTACTTCATCTTTTTTATCTAATTCTGTTGTGAATTTGCTTTGTGGTTTTTGTTGTTCCTCCGATTGTTCTTCTTTAACTGGTTCTGGTGGGGCTACTTGTCCTATAGGTTTGAACATTTCTTCTTGAGGAGTTGATTGTTTTAGTTTTTCCATTCCAAGCAAGTCTACCTTAGCTGCTTTATAAGGAGCAACTTCTTCCATCATTTCTACATCTGATTTAAATATTGAATCTACTGGAGGCTTTTCTTCAACTGGAGCATTATTCTCTGCTTTTATTTCTTCTTGTGTCATTAAGTTTATGCTTTCGCCTTTGGCGTTATCAAGTGCTTTAAAATATTCTTCATCATTTAGTTTATATGCTTTATCTCCGAATGCTAATATAGGATAAAATATTATTGGTAATACAACTAAACCTATTTTATAAAACATAGATGTATTAAATGCTGAACCTAATCTATAAAATAATATTGATAAAACTACTACGTTTACAATTGGAACAAAAAATAATATTCCTAAGAATGTCGATGTTTCTGTTATATCTAGGAGTGTAAATAAATTTACTAAAGGGTAAAAAGCTGTTGCTTCTTTTTTAGAAGCTTTCTTGAATAATTTCTTTCCACCTATCATAACTAGTATTGATCTTGTAAATGTCATTGCTAACATTACTAGTGCTATTGTTACAAAAGTATTAACTTTTGATACTTCTACCGTCATAATTTCCTCCTATTTTCATATATAATGATACTATAAAAGGCTTATTTTTGCAATATTTTATAAAATTTATTAAAAATATTGATATTTTTGTAGAAAAAGTGTTGCATTATTAGAAAAAATACTGTATTATTAAGTAGTCAGCCGATTAAGTGGCGATTAGGGGCCTGTAGCTCAGCTGGTTAGAGCGTTCGTCTGATAAGCGAAAGGTCGATGGTTCAAGTCCATTCAGGCCCACCATTAATAAATGGCCCGTTGGTGAAACGGTTAACACACACGCCTTTCACGCGTGCATTTATGGGTTCAAATCCCGTACGGGTCACCATTTGAATATTAGTTCTCTATTGAGAACTTTTTTTATGTGTTAAAAGCCATTTATTAATGGTTTATTTTTTTATATAAATAAAAAGAAATGTTTGATTACATTTCTTTTAGTGTTTTTACTAAGTCTTCTATTTTAACTAATTCTTGATTGCCAGTTATCATATCTTTAAGAGTTACTGAGTTTTGTTTTAATTCATCTTCTCCGATAATAATAACTTTATCAATGTTTTCTCTGTTAGCAGTATTCATAGCTTTCTTTAGTTTTATATTATTAAGTTCAGTTAATACTCTATATCCGTTTTCTCTTAACATGCTTGATATTTCAAATAAGTTTTTATCATTTGTGAATGCATATACATATATATCATACTTCTTTAATGTTTCTGACCATTTCTCTTTTAATAAAGCATAAATAGGTTCTAAACCAAATGACATACCTATAGCTGGATATTCTTCTCCATTGTGTAAGAATTTAGTTATGATGTTATCATATCTTCCTCCTCCACCTAAAGCTGACTTAAATTCTCCAGTTCTATCAAATACTTCCCATACACATCCAGTATAGATTTCTAGTCCTCTTGCTAAGAAAGGTTTGAATACACAAATATCTAAATTTAAATCTTTAATTAGTTTATTTAAATCATTTAGTTCTTTTAGTCCTTCATTTAAAAGTTCTACGTTTGTATCTTTTAGTTCATTAGTTAATTCATCTAAATCTAATTTGAAGTATTCAAATATCTTATCAACATTTTCTTTAGAAGTACAATCTTCTAGTTCTTCTTCTATATCTTCTCTTTCTAATTTATCTAGTTTATCAACTAATGTTATGAATTCTCCAACTCTTTCTTTTGGTACATTACAGTATTCTAAAAGCCCACTTAAGAATTTTCTATTGTTGTATCTTATTTCAATATCAATATCAAACTTTTGGAATGCTTCTTTTACCATCATAAAGTATTCTATTTCAGCATAAGGTGATTCAGTTCCACAAGCATCTACATCGCATTGATAGAATTCACGTGCTCTTCCTAGTTTAACAGGACCATCTCTAAATACTTTACCTATTTCATATCTTTTAAATGGTAATATTAATCCTTTATTCATACCAATTACTTTTGAGAATGGTACAGTTAAATCATAACGTAAGCCTATATCTCTAAGTCCTTGATCTTTAAATTTATATACTTCTTTTAATATTTCTGCTCCACCTGCATATTTACTTGCTAGTAAATCATAATAACATAATATCGGAGTCTCAAGTGGTAAGAAACCATATTTTTCAAATGTACTCTTTAAAGTATCAGTGATTTTATTTCTAATAATTTGTTCTTCAGGTAAGAAATCACTAGTACCTTTAAGATTCATTAATTTAAATTCTTCTTTCATTATCTACTTCTTCCTTCACTTATTTTTTCTTCATAAATTGAACCATTCATATAGTTCATATATAATTTTTGATTATAGTTCTTTTTAAATTCTTCTTCAATAATTATTAATTTAGTAAGTAGCGCTTTGTATTCGCTTACTTTCATATACTCTCTATATTTTTTAATAACTATTCCTTTTAATTTATTTATTTCATCTAGTACCATACCTACGTCGCCTTCAGTGGTATCTTCATCATTTAAAATACGTAACATAAATTTAATAACTCTGTCTATCTTTTTATTTATTCTTTGTTTTATATAGGCATCTCGAAGTTCTGGATCAACTAGTATTACTTTTTTTGCTTTGATAGTAAGTCCTGGAACACCATTTTTAGGTTCGACATTAAGACCTACCATATTAACACTATAATATACTAGTTTCATATCTTTGCCATTTTTTTCTATTACGTATTTCATTTTACCACCCTATAATAAATCGTCTCTATATTCCTTTGTTATTCTTCTTCTTTCACTTTCTCTATATTCATTTATAAGTTTATGGTTACCATTTACTAGTACTTCTGGTACTTCCATTCCTCTAAAATTTCTTGGTTTAGTATATACTGGATAATCAAGTAAGTTATCATTGAAACTTTCAAATTCTAAACTTGTACTTGTTATTACTCCATCTACTAGTCTTACTACTGAATCTGTTATCATCATTGATGGAAGTTCTCCACCTGTTAAAATGAAGTCACCTATTGATATAAGTTCATCTGCTAAAGTGTATATTCTTTCATCAAATCCTTCGTAGTGTCCACATATGATTATTAAATGTTTTTTTTCTTTTAATTCGTATGCTTTCTTTTCATTATATGTTTTTCCTCTAGGTGTTAAAAGTATTACATGAGAATCCTCTGTTCTAATACTTTCTACTGCATTAAATACTGGTTCACACATCATAATCATTCCACCACCACCACCAAATTGATAGTCATCAACTTGATTATTTTTATATGGTGTATAGTCTCTTATATCTATTATATTTATTTCTACTTTTCCTTTTTCAATGGCTCTTTTCATTATACTTTCTGTTAAGAAACCATCAAACATATGAGGAAATAGTGTTAATATATCTATTTTCATAAGAATACTCCTATGTCATGAAAATGTATTTCTCTATTTTGTTTATCTATTTTAGATATAAAATCTTTATTATATGGAACAAGTTTATCATTGATTCTTACATTCTTATTACCATTGTCTTCTCTATATTCAGTAATGTTACCAACTAAAGTGTTATCATTATATGCTTTCATACCGATTAATTCTTCAGTTAGTATTTCATCATCACTAAGATGTAAATCTTCTTCATTTATAAATACACTTGCACCTTTATATTTAATAACATCGTTAATATTATCTATACCAATGAATTTAACCATATCATATTGTTTATGTCGTCTATATGTTTCAATTACTTCTTCAGTTTTTAAATGTCCTACATATAGTTTGAATCCTTTAGTGAATACTTTATCTTTAAATTCGAAATTACTTAATATTCTTATTTCGCCCTTAAGGGCATGTGTATTAGTCACCTTTCCTATGTAAATAAATCTCATAATAATTCCCCTTTATTTATATAAACGATATAAGACTATAGATGCTGAAACACCAACATTTAAGCTTTCACATGATGGGTTCATATCTATTCTAATAATTTCATCACACTTACTTAGAATATTTTCTCTTACACCATTACCTTCGTTTCCAAATATTATAGCAAATTCCTTCATTTTTTCAAGTTCTTCTAGTGATTTTGATTTTTTTAATGAAGTTCCTACTACTTTTATATTCTTTTCTTTTATTTTATCTATTAATTCTTCTAAATCTCCAATTATAATATTTGTATTATAAATCATACCACCAGTACTTCTTAATACTTTTTCATTATAAGGACTTACTGAGTCTTTTGAAAATATAACTGTGTCTGCATCGAATGCTACACTTGATCTTATTATAGTTCCTGCATTACCTGGATCTTGTATATTATCAAGTATTACTATTTTATTTCCAATCTCACTAGTGTTATGTATCTTTGAAACTCCTAAAAGTCTTGGAGTACTTTTTAAATCACTTATGCTTTTCATAACATCTTCTGTTACATAGTCATAGTTAAAGTCATAATTACAAGTTGTTCCATCTAAAACATATAGTTCTTTTAACATATGATTTTTTAGTGCTTCTTCTATTAAGTTTTCACCTTCTATTACGAATAATCCTTTTTCTAAAGAATATTTCTTAGTTAGAAGTTTTCTTATCTCTTTTATTCTATTATTATCTTTAGATGTTATAAGCATATTATTCCTCCTTTAGTACTTTAGTATTTTCTTTATAATTTGGTTTATATTTCTTAACATATTTCCAGAAGTTTTTTGAATGGTTAAATTCTAAGAAATGACATAATTCATGAATAATTACATAATCTATTTCATCTATACTATATTTAATTAATTCAGAATTTAGTTTTATAAGTTCTTGTCTTTTATTACAATAACCCCATTTTCTTTTCATTTTACCTATCATTACTTTAGGATAAGGAATATCTTCCTCAAATAAATTATAACATATTTTTACTCTTTCATTAAATATTCTTTCGCATTCATTCTTTAGAAAAGTATTTAAGTATGTTTTGTTTTTAACAAACACTTGGTTTCCTACGAATTCTATTTTAGATATAGTGTTTAGAACTACTACATCATAACTATTTCCTAGATAGTAGAATTCTTCATTCTTTTTTTCTTTTCTTTGTACTGTTTCATACATTCTAATTATGTCAGTTTCATTTTTCATTATGAAAGATTTAATCATAGTGGCAGTTACAAAGTAATTACAAGAAATATATATACCATCTTTTTTAACTCTTAGATACATATTCTTATTATTTTTTCTTGTTATAAATACGTTAAATGTTTGATTATTTAGTGTTATTGTCATAATGTTTCCTCAAAAGTATTATATCATTTTTTAGGACATTTAAAAAGCATTCACTTATGAATGCTTAATCTTTATAAGTTTGTTTCAGTTTCTATTGGTGTCTCTACTGCTGGTGTTGTTAGTTCAACTTCTTCAACAGGTTCTTCTGTTTCAATAGTTAATTCAGTTGTTTCACCTTCAGTATTATTGTCTTCTAGAACTGTTGTATTTTCATTTGTTTTATCTTGTTCTTTCCATTTAGCAACTAATTCGTTATCAGTATTATCTTCTGGCTTGTAGTTTTCATCTACATCAACTAATGTTTCATTTCCTTCTTCATCAGTTTCTTTAGTTTGCCATCCATCAAATTCTTTTTCAAGTTCTTCTACTGAGTCACCAACTTCTATAGTTTCATTTTCTCCTGCTTTAGCTTTAGCATCTGATAATCTTATTTGATCTTCAAGTGCTTCTTTAACTTCATCAGGAACTACTTCTTTAGCATTTGGATTACTCTTATCAACTTTTACAAAATATGTTGGAGCTTCAAGTCCTACTTCATCAGGTGTTGGTAAATTATAATCTCCTAAGTCTTCAGTAGTCATACCTACAGTTACAAGTTCTCCTTCACTTTCATAAATTACTTTAGCTGTTCCAACTACCATATATAAATCGATATCACTAGTTAAATCAATTTTTTGATTTTGTTGATATTTGATAACTTTACTATCTTTGCTTGTACTATAGCCAAGTAGTTTCATTCCTTCTGGAACTGAAGCACTAAAATCAAATAATTGAACTGGAAGTTCATCCTTTGATTGAATATGTTGAACTTCTGATAATTCACCGTTAAGATTATAGTATCTTATTACATATCCATCTACTATTTTAGCATATAGATAAATTTCATTATCTGAGTTTGCTATTTTTGTCAAGTTTCTTCCTAGGTAATCAACTTTTTCTCCATCAAAGTTTGGAGTTGTATACCATCCTTCAAAGAATCCAGTTTCAAGTTCTACACCACTTAGAGCAACTTTTCCACTCTTAACTGTGTATTCTTTTGGAGAAGTTGTTTCTCTATCATAAATAATCTTATAAGTAGTAAAACTACAACTAGTATAAATATTAGTATTTTCTGTTATAGTCTTAGTAAAATTAAATTCTCTAGTTAACTTTTCATCACTATAATATTTACAAGAATCATAACCATATGGTAAATATGGACTTACTTTTCCATCTTTAGCTTCTACTGTATAGATACTATCATCATCTAATAAATTGAATGATACTACATAAGTTTTTTCTTCATCTTCTTTAGTAGTTGTATCATTTGATTTAGTAGTTACTTTTCTAATTACTGTTTTAGTAGTATTTGTTTTCTCCTTCTTGTCATCTTCTTTTGTTTTGTCATCATCGACTGGAACTACTACGTTATCTTTTGGTTTTGATGGATCTTTATCATCTTCTTTTTTCTCACAACCAACAAGAAGTCCAATAATAGTACCAATAATTACTAAGATTGCTATTGCTACAAAAATAATAACTCTGTTGTCACTATCGTCATCAAGAAAATTATCTTCAATCTTTACTACTTTTACAGCAGGGCTTTTCTTAGTAACCTTCTTACTATCTTTCATTTAACCCTCCTATAGTATTAGCTTTACGCTATCTACTCTCATATTCATTATATAAAATTGTTCAAGTGTAAATCAATATACAATGTAAACATTTTGTAAATAAAAAGAGCTTTACGCTCTTAGAAATCTCTATTTCTTAGGAATGCTGGCATTTCAAGTTCTTCATCGTCTTCTATTTCTTGAATTGCTTTCTTTTCTCCTTCGATTGATCTATATAGTGGTTCAGTTGAATCTTCAAATCCTGTTGCGATTACTGTTACTACTATTTCATCAGTAAGTGCTTCGTTGATAACTGCACCAAATATAATGTTAACGTCTGTATTGGCTACTGCTCTTACTACTTCTACTGCATCTTCTGCTTCGAATAATGTCATTGAGTTACCACCAGTGATATTTACAATACAATCTGTTGCTCCATTAATAGTTTGTTCAAGCAATGGACTATTTACGGCTTGTTTTGCAGCTTCTACTGCTCTATTATCACCAAATCCAACACCTATACCAATAAGTGCATCTCCTCTATCTTCCATTATTGTTCTAACATCTGCGAAGTCTAAGTTAACAAGTCCTGGAACACTAATTAAGTCAGATATAGATTGAACACCTAATCTAAGTACGTTATCTACTTCTTTAAATGCAGCATTTAATGGTGTACTTCTATCTATTAAGTCTCTTAATTTATCATTTGGAATTACTACGATAGTGTCTACATGTTTTCTAAGTTCATCTAAACCTACCAAAGCATAATCCATTCTTTTCTTACCTTCGAATTTGAATGGTTTTGTAACTATAGCCACTGTTAAGCAACCTAAGTTTTGAGCTATTTCAGCAACTACTGGAGCAGCACCTGTACCAGTACCACCACCAAGTCCACAAGTTACGAATACCATATCTGCTCCGCGTAAAGAATCTTCAATTTCTTCTTTAGCTTCAAGTGCAGCTTCTCTTCCTACTTCTGGTCTTGTTCCAGCTCCTCTTCCTTTAGTTATAGTTTTACCTAATTGTATTTTGTGTTCTGCATGGGAAACATTTAATACTTGTTGATCAGTATTTGCTACGATAAATTCAACACCACGAAGTCCTGAATCTATCATTCTGTTTACAGCATTACATCCACCGCCACCGACACCAATTACTTTTATGTCAGCTATTTGATCCATCTCTAGTTTATTATTCATATTTCACTCCTTAATCGTTGAAAAAATATCCATATATTTTTCCGAGTACTGTATTATTATTAGATTTCTTTATATTAATTAATTCTTCTTGCAAATCCTCATCAACTGTGTATGCAAGCTTATTTCTAAAAGCTAATTTATCATGATAGTATTTGATAAGACCTAATGAACTAGAGTATTTATTACTTCTACATCCAATCTCATTTACGTGATATCTTTCCATTTCTCTTCCAAATACTTCATCAACTACTAAGTTAAAATCATTAACTTCAGTTGTTCCCCCTGTAAATATTATATAACTTATTTCTAGCTTTGTTAAGAGGTTAATTTGCTTTTTAGCAAGGTCTAATAACTCTTTTATTCTAGAACATATTATCTCACTAATCTCATATTGATTTATTTTAATATTTTCTTTAGAGTTTGTCAACACGTCCTCACTCCAACTAGTTGATGCATTTCTCTTACTAGCAAGAGCAAATTTTTCTTTTAACTCTTTAGCTTTCTTTCTACTTATATCATATATATAACAAATATCTCTGTCAATATTTTTGCCACCTACTTCGATATTTTCTGTGTCTACTAATATTCCTTTTTTGAAAATACTTACTTCTGTTTTTTCTTCTCCGATGTTTACTACTGCTACGTTTTTAGAATCTAATGTTTTAGTTTTGAATTCGTAATAGTCGGCTACACTTCCAAAGTTTATGTCTACTATTCCTACTCCAATACTATCTAGTAATGATACAGCAGCATATACATTCTTTTTAGGAGCTAAACTCATTACTGCTTTGCATCTTAATACTTTTGCTTGTTTTCCTTTTGGATCTTTTGTTTTTTCTTCATCATCAAGCATAAATTCTATAGGCATAACTGAAACAAATTCTTTATTATTTGGTACTTTGTTGTAAACGCATGATTGAAGAACTTTTACTATATCATTTCCAGTTACGATTGAGTCTTCACTTTTAATGCTTGTTTTTCCTTCTACTATAGTGAACTCTGCATAGTATGATGGAATTGTTAATACTACTTTATTTATTCTTATATTTAGCATTTCTTCACATCTATTAAATACTTCTTTTAATGATATTAATGTTTCTTCTGGGTTTACTATAATACCTTTTTTAACTCCTTTTGATTTTACTTCAGATACAGCAAGAACGTGTACATCATCTTCGTACACTTCGCCTACTACTAACTTAACTGTAGAACTACCAATATCTAAACTTGATATTATTTCTTTCATGTATCCTCCTATAATCATTATCATTATATCAAAAAAAATTCTTTTTTTAAAGAATTACTTCATCAAAAACGTATTTTATACTAAATTCATAGTATGGTTGTTCTATTATGTCTTTACCATTATACGTTATTTTTATATTTAGTTTTTCAGTTTTGCCACCTTCGATGATATTATTTTTATCTAGTGATAAGTCTATATTTACGTTTTTGGTGTCTATGTTTGTGAATATGTTTTCTATGTACATATTTGTTATTTTAGCATTTATGTTTCCTATGTTTGTTACATCTATACTAAATGAGTTTGTCTTTCTAAATTTGTTTAGGTTTGGTACTTTGACTGTTATTGTGTTATTATCACTATCTAGTTTTACTGTCATATCAGTGTCATAATCTATTGTTACATTACTAAACTTAATGTCATAGTATTTCTTTTTAATATCAGTATTTCCTCTTACTGTGAAATTATTTAAAAGATAAAATAGTGAACCTGCGAAAACAAGTAAACTGAATAATAATACAATTAGTGTGTATGTTATTTTTTCTTTCATAGTACCCTTCCTATTCTATAGATATAATAACATAAATAAAGAAAAAAAGCATTAGTTTCCTAATACTATTGTTATTTTGTCATAAAATTATTTTATTGTTAAATTGAATTTTCATTTTTTGTACTATGTTCATTATCAATTATATGTTTATGATTATTCGTATATTATTCCTTCTTTATATTTTTCAATGCATTTCTTGCTTGGATTATATAAATTAGTTGGTAAATCATTTAAGTCGAACCATTTCCATTCTAATATTGTTTCTGGTTCCATTGTTTTTACTTCTCCGGTATATTCTCTTACTATAAACCCAACAGTAACATAGTGCGCAGTATCTGTCATATCATCAGATATGCATAATAAATCTAGTTTTGTAGCTTTTAAACTTGTTTCTTCTTCTAGTTCTCTTTTTGCTGCATCAACTAACTTTTCCATAAATTCTACTTTACCACCAGGCATAGTCCAAGTTCCTTGGCCTTGTAGTTCACTACTTGCTTTTTCTTTGTTTGGATTTCTTAACCCTAGTAATATTTTACCTTCTTTTAATACCATTACTCCTACGCCCAAACCAGGTTTCATTTGCTTTCACCTCTACATTGATTATAACATAGCCTAAGGCATATTTGAACATACTTATTCTTATATCTTTATTTTGTTATGAAGTTAATAATTAAATCAATTAATATTTCTTTTTCTTTTGGATTAGACTCAGCTACTAAAAGTGTTATTGCTGCTAATGTGTTATTATCAATTATTTGATTATTATCTTTATTCAATATACCATAAAAATTTAAAAAATATATAAATAATGCTGCTGCAATTCTTTTATTTCCATCTATATAAATATGATTTTTAACTATGAGATATAGAAAATTTGCTGCCTTTTCTTCTACACTTTTATATACTTCTTTTCCGTCAAAAGTTTGATATAAATCATTTATAATTGAATCTAAACCTTTATTCCTTTCTATCGCAAATAAATTACTTTCGATATTAAATTTTAGTTTATTAACAATATTTATACATTCTTCATATTTAATTTGTTCTTTACTATTACTTCCTTTAGGATTTGATAAAGTATTATGATCGTAATCATCTAAAAGATTAAGTGCTTTTGAATAGTTACCTATAACTTTTAATATTTCCCCTGCATCACCATTATTTAGCTTTTCATCTATTCTATTAGCAATATCAATTAATTTAACTGTTTTTTCTAAATATTCTAATCTTTTTTGATTTACTGCATAGCCTTTAATCATATAGTCTTTTAGTATTTTATTTGCCCATTTTCTAAATGTCACTCCTTGAGGTGATTTTACCCTGTATCCAATACTTATAATCATGTCGAGATTGTAATATTCAATACTACGAATTATCTTTCTATTTCCCTCTTTTTGAACTGTTGCAAAATTTGCAACAGTTGAGCTGTTTAGTTCTTCCTTTAATATATTCTTGATGTGTCTTGAAATAACAGATTTATCTCTATCAAATAATTTAGTCATTTGTTCTAAAGATAGCCATACAGTTTCATCCTTCATATTAACTTCTAATTTTACCTTTTGATTCTCAAATAATACTATTTCATTTTTCATTGTTTTATCCTCCTAATATTATAGTTAGATAAAACTTTGTAAAACACTTCAAATTGTATTAAAAAAGTATTAGTTTCCTAATACTATTTTGTTAGAGATACTACTGATGTTGATGATGCTACTTTAAGAAGTTCTTCGTTTGTTAAGTTATCACCTATAATGTAGTAATCTTTTCCATTCATATTCCAATTTAGAGATGAACCAGTTAATGTGCCTAAGACATTTTCATAGAATACTAGTTCTCCTGATACACTTGTTACCTCGAAATCTTTTGGTGCTTTAGATGCTTCTTCTATTAAGATAAATGACTTATCACCAGTGAATGTTAATATTACTCTTTCTGAATCCTTTGATTTAACAGTTTCTTCACTTTTAAATTTTGTACCAGTTGGCAAGTACATTGGATAAACTATTTCATCAATCTTACTTACATCTTTACAACACTCTTCATCTGCATTACTTTCTACATTGAAATAATCTTCTTTGAAGTCAGGTTTGAAGTCTATTTTAGATATTTTGAATGTTATATTAGCAACTCCGTCTTTATTAAATACGTTTACTTCTTCTGGATTCATATCTTTGTTAAATACTATTTTTTGACTTATGAGTGAGCTATTATTAGGATAATTCACAGATGAAGATAAGATATATTTTTCTTCACTTTCTTCTAAAATAACATTTGAATCATTTTCTAAATCTTTTAAAAGTGATGATAAGATATATGCTTGACTACTGTTATATGGCCACTCACTTTGAAATTTAAAGCTTTTATTTAGTGATGGTGTTACGACATAAACTCCATCCTTATTTTTTAATATTATTTGTTCATGACTATTATCTTTGTTGGTTAGTGATGCTTTATAATAGTCTCCTTCCATATAATCTACTTTAACATCGTAATGATAAAGTTCTTCATTACTAACAATATCCATTTGACCGGTTAATGTATACTTTGAGTTATCATTTAAAAGTTTTTTATATTCATTTATTGCTTTTTTAGAATCCATTTTATTACAGCCTACTAAAAGAAAACATGATACTAGTAATAATATTACTTTTTTTATATTTATTCCCCCTTCACACTAAATTATATTTTAGTTTGTATTTTATATGAATAGAAAATTTAAAATGAGTAAATAATAATAGTGTGTAAGGAGGAAAGATGAATACGCTTTATAAAGTTGCACTTACATTTACTATAATAGGTGCTATTAACTGGGGTATGGTTGGAGTATTTAATGTTAACTTAGTATCTTTAATCTTTGGAGTTGATTCTATGTTAACTAATCTTGTATATGCTATTGTTGGTATATGCGGTCTTATATCAACTGGTATATTATTAAAACCACTTGATGAAAAAATCAAATAGTGGTTTTTTTTACATTTAAAAAAGTACTATTTCTAGTACTTTATTTTTTATTATAATCCTAGAGATGCTTTATCTACTTTTACACCAGGACCCATAGTTGTTGAAACACTAATGTTTTTAACAAAAGTACCTTTAACAGCTGTTGGTTTATTTTTAACTATTTCACTAACGATAGCTCTTAAGTTTTCTTCAAGTTTTTCTTCGCTAAATGATAGTTTTCCGATTGACATATGAACGTTTCCATAAGAATCATTCTTATATTCAACCATACCTTTTTTAATATTAGCTATTGCATCTTTTACATTAGTAGTAACTGTTCCAAGTTTTGGGTTTGGCATTAATCCTTTAGGACCTAAAACTTTACCAAGTTTACCTAATAATGGCATCATTTCTGGAGTAGCTACGATTGTATCGAATTCGAACCAATTTTCTTTTTCGATTTTTTCGATCATATCTTCTGCTCCGCAATAATCAGCTTCACCAGCTTCAGCAGCTTTAGTTTTAGTAACAACTAATATTCTTTTAGTCTTACCAGTTCCATTTGGAAGAACAAAACTTCCTCTGATATTTTGATCAGTCTTTTTAGCATCTATATTTAAGTTTAATGCTAAGTCTACAGATTCATCAAATTTTCTAGGTTTAAGACTTTTAAGTACTTTTATCGCTTCAGTAACATCATAGCTTTTATTTTTATCAATGTTACCTAATGCTTCCACATACATCTTACTATGTTTTTTCATAAACTTAACCTCCTTATGTGGTATTTGGATTATCTATATTTTCTCACGAATAATTTAATTTTTATTTAATTATTCTTCGCTTGCTTTATCTTCGTCTTCTTTAGATTGTTCTGTTGATTCAACTTCAACATTAGTGCCTTCAGCCATAGCTTTAGCGCTTTCTTCCATTTCTTCAAGAGCTTCTTCTAATTTAGCAGCTTGAGCTTCTGCTTCAGCAGCTTCCTTAGCATGTTCAGCTAATTCTGAATCATTAAGTCCTTTAATAGCAACACCCATATTTCTAGCTGTTCCAGCAACTGTATTAATAGCTGCAGCTTCGTCGTATGCATTTAAATCTGGCATTTTGATTTCAGCTATTTTAACGATGTCGTCTTTTGAAATAGTTGCAACAATGTTATTAGCACCTTTTGTACTACCTTTTTCAATTCCAGCTGCTTTCTTAATTAATGATGCAGTTGGTGGAGTCTTTAATACGAAGTCAAATGTTCTATCATCATAAATAGATACTTCAACTGGTATGATATCTCCCATTTTATCTCTTGTTGCTTCATTGTATTTTGTACAGAATTCTTGTAGATTAATTCCTGTAGGTCCTAGTCCAGTACCGATTGGTGGAGCTGGTGTAGCTTTACCTGCTGGAATTTGTAATTTGATTTTCTTTACAACATTCTTTGCCACGAAAAACACCTCCTATATATTTTAGTTATTTTTTTTCGCGAGTGGTTCCGCGATAATCCTTAAATCTCCCACTTCTAATTTATATCCACCGATATAAATCGACTACTTGATAATAGCATAAAAGTTGTACAAAATCAAGGAAAATAAGCATAATATTAATGATTATTATGAAAAAAATTAAAATTATTGGTGTATTTGTTATCATGGGGTTATCTGTTTTGTCTCATTTTTTATATGAATGGTGTAATAACTTTGTATTTAGTATACTTTTTCCTGTTAACGAAAGCATATGGGAACACATGAAATTACTTGTTACTCCAGTGTTAATTTATTCTTTTATTGAGTATTTTATTTATAGAAAGAAAGGAATAAAATTTAATAATTTTTCTTTATCATATAGTATTTCTATAATAGTTGGGATTGTTTCATATCTTATTATTTATTTACCTATAGATCATTTCTTTGGACATAACATGATTGTATCTATAGTACTATTATTTCTTGATTACGTTCTTATTTTATATATTAGTTATTCTATTCTTAATGCAAAGGTTATTAAACATTCTAAGTTAATTGGTACATTGATAATCGTATTTATATACTTTATATTTTACTATCTAACTTATTATCCGGTACATTCTTATATATTTTATGATACTAAAGATAAAATTTACGGCATTAAAAAAGAGGAGTAATTCCTCTTTTAAAGTTCAATAATTTTATGTTTATTTGGATCAATTAGTATTTTTACTGCATCATCCATACCATTTGTTAACCTTTCAAACGCTTTTTGTACATCATCAAGTGTTACAATATCATCTATATATTTTTCTAAATTAATTTTCCTTTTTGAAAGTAATTCAATAACTTCATCAAATTCTTCTCTTTTATATGCAATAGAACCTTTGATATTTACTTCTTTCATAACTCCCATAACTAGTGGTATTTGCACCATTCCTAGTGATATACCAACTAAAGTTAAGTTGCCATTTGGTTTAGTAAACATAAGTCCACTAGATAATGCAGGACTGTTTCCACAGCAGTCACACACTACATCGAATCCTTCTGCGTTTGTACGAGTCATTAACTTTTCAGTTAGTTTTGGATCAAGTGCATTAAACCATTCATCTGCAGCTCCTAGTTTTACTGATTTAGTTCCTCTTGCTTCGTTAGTTTCTGTTAATGCAACGTAAGATGCACCTCTTAACTTTAAGAATTCTGCTGTTAGAAGTCCGATAATTCCACCACCTATAACTAAACATTTGTCGCCTTTTTTAACATTTGATACATTTACCGCTCTTAATGCTACTGCTGCTGGCTCAACCATTGCTCCTTCTTCAAAACTTACATTATTTGGAAGTGGTCTTACCATATCTTCTCGAACTAAAACTCTACCACCAAATCCACCTGGAAAATCAAGACTTAGTCCAACTGCATGTGTCCAAGTTTCACTACATAATTGTACATTTCCTTCTTTACAATTTTTGCATTTTAAACATGGACTGATTGGAAGAGCAGTAACTCTATCTCCTTCTTTATATTTTTTACTGTTAGCAGCATCAATAACAATTCCACTAAATTCATGGCCCATTACTAGATTTTTAGGATTTCCTTCTACCCAGTAATGAATATCAGAACCACAGATACCAACTTTCAATACATCTATTAAAATGTATCCTTCTTTACCAACCATATTTTCTTTTTTCTCTACTTCTATTTTTCTAGCACCTTTTAATACAGCACTTCTCATTAATATCACACCCTATTCTTTAAATATTTTATCATAACCAAATTAAAAATGCATTATTTTTTAATGCATTTTATTAATAATTTTCAGCTTTTAATTCCATATAACTTTCTGGATGCTTACATACTGGGCAAACCTTTAATGCAGTTTTTCCTTTATATACGTGTCCACAGTTTCTGCAAATCCAGATTTTTTCTTCATTACGTTCGAATACTAAATTATTTTCAATATTGCCAACTAATTTCATATATCTTTCTTCATGATGTTTTTCAATTTCACCTACTTGTTCAAATAATTTAGCAATATTATCGAATCCTTCTTCTTTAGCAGTCTTAGCAAATTCTTTGTACATTTCTGTCCATTCATAGTTTTCACCTGCAGCTGCATCTTTTAAGTTTTCAATTGTACTTGGAACGCTTCCGCCATGTAATTCTTTAAACCACATTTTAGCATGTTCTTTTTCATTGTTAGCTGTTTCTTCGAATATAGCAGCTATTTGTTCATAGCCATCTTTCTTAGCTTGACTAGCATAATAAGTATATTTATTTCTTGCTTGACTCTCACCAGCAAACGCTGCTAAAAGATTTGCTTCTGTTTTACTTCCTTTTAATTCCATTTTATTACCTCCTATGTAAGTTTTTCTTACTATTTAAGTATATCATCTAAATATAAAAAGTCAATTTAGTTTTCACTAGATTGACTTTCTTCATCATTGTTTTCTACTTCAGTATAAAGTTCTGGTGTTATGATTTCATCATCATAAAATTTACCAGTTTTACTAAGTATTTTTATATTTAAATCACTATCAACTTCTACTATATATTTTATGCTATAATCTTTTTCTTTATCTTCTTTAGAAGTGTTTAGATATTTAATTTCTATCTCAGCGCTTCCAGCTTCTAGAGCTTTGAATGTTATCTTTTGTACTGTTTCTAATACATTGTCTTGATCTTTATAAAGAAATTCATCGCCCACAGATTTAATTACATTAGAATTTATTATTGTTGTTTGCCATAAATAACCATTTTCAGCATCGCAATTTAATTCTAACTTCATCATATTTCCTTTTTGTTCTGTTTGTTTACATCCAGTTATCAAGAATAACATAAGTAGTATTATGCTTAAAACTTTTAATTTTTTCATAATTCCTCCGATAAGTTATATCTGAAAATTACATTTCATCTACTCTTTTAGATACTTGAATTAAGTCTACTTCTACTGGTGTTTCTTGTCCGAATAAGTCGATAAGAACTGTTAATTTTTCATTTTCTTTATCTTCACTTTCAATCTTACCATACATTCCTTTGAATGGACCATCTATAATTGTAACAGTGTCTCCTACTTCTACATTTGTATTGATTGGTGTAGTTGTATCAACTCCATCACCTATAAATTTCTTAACTTCTTCTGGTGATAGTGGAATTGGTTTAGCACCTTTTCCTGATGAACCTATGAATCCTGTTACTCCTGGAGTGTTACGTACAACATACCAAGCTTCATCGCTCATTATCATTTCGATAAGAACATATCCTGGAAACATCTTTTTAACTCTTTCTTTTTTAACTCCATCTTTTACTTCGATTTCTGTTCTTTCTGGAATAATAACTCTAAAAATATTATTTTCCATTCCCATACTTTCACGTCTTGATTCTAAATAATCTTTAACTTTTTGTTCATGTCCACTGTATGCATTAACAACATACCATAATTTCTTTTCTTCCATTAGAATAGCCCCCTAACTAGTGCGAATAATGCATCTAATCCATAAAAGAATAAACCAAAGAATACTAGCATTACCACTGTTATACAAGAATATTTTACTAATGTTTTTCCATCTGGCCATTTTACAGTCTTAGCTTCTTTTTTTACACCTTTAAAGAAACTTTTAATCTTTTTCATTCTACCCTCCAAAAAAAAACACTTTCATGTGTTACCTAGATAATACCATAATTATTAGGTAAATTCAAGTGTTTTTAGTTAATTTCAATTATATCTTTTATCATTATTTTGGTTCCATCTATTGTGAGAAGATAGTCATAACTTTTAGATATTATTATATAATCCTTTTCTTCATTTATTGTTTTTATATGAAACTTTTTTTTATAGATGAAATCATTTGATCTAAAGAGTTCATTTATTTTTCTTTGAAGAGTGTATTCGTCTAATGGTTTTGGCTCTTCTATTATTTCATCATTATCTTTGTATGAATAGAATACTTCTTTGTTGTTATCGATTTTCTTATTTATTTTGTTTACGAATATCTCAGGTATTTTTTTCATTTTACCACCTAAGATATTATATTAGTTTAGTACTCTATATATTCGTGTCTTTTTATATCTCTTTCTTTTATTGATTCACGTTTATCATACAGTTTTTTTCCTTGACATACACCTAGTTCTACTTTTGCTTTACCTCTTACAAAGTATATTTTAAGTGGTATTAGTGTATATCTTTTAGTAGTTATTTCTGAATCTATTTTTAAAATTTCTCTTTTATGAAGTAATAGTTTTCTTTCTCTTCTTTCATCATGATTGAATATATTTCCTTCTTCATATTTTGCGATATACATATTAGTTAGATATACTTCACCATTCTTTATTCTTGCATATGAGTCATTTATATTAGCATTTCCTTTTCTTAGACTTTTTATTTCTGTTCCTTGTAGTTCTATTCCGGCTTCGTAAGTTTCTTTTATAAAATAATCATAGTGTGCTTTTCTATTAAGTATTTCCATTTTATATTTTCCTTACTAGTGCGAAGTCTATTTCACGTTTATCTGGGTTACTTCCTATACAAGAAACAAGAATTTTGTCTCCATATCTATAAACTACTCTACCTTTTTTAGTATATCCATATACTGCATCGTTGTATTCATATGAGAATGGTTTTACATGTTCTGCAATAAACTTTTCTATTTCATTTGGATCTGTTAGTGTCTCTAATTCTTTGGCATCTTCTTCATTAATTATGAAATCTACTTTTCCATCTATGTATTTATCAGTTGTTTCTGCGAAGAATGAATTTTGCATTGGACTATCAAGTGTTGCTTCGAATGTTTTACCTATTTTGTCTTGCATGTATACTGCATCATAATAGTCATCTACTGCGTATTCACATTCTGCACTTGTTCTTTCACACTCAGATATATGATCACATACTTCTGTTAAATATGAAGCCCAGAATCTTAAATTTTCTTCACTATAATCTTTTTCTACTAAGAATACTCTAAATATTGTATGTACAAGTAAGTCTGCCATTCTTCTAATTGGAGAAGTAAAGTGACAATAATCTTCTTGTCCTAAACCGAAGTGTCCTTCGTTTTCTGGTGAGTATCTTGCTTTTTGCATACTTCTTAATAGTTTTTTACTAAATACATTATAGTGTTCACTATCTTTTAAGTATTCAAGTAAGTCTCTTATATCTCTACTGCTTACATTTTCTGGATTTATCTTTTTAGGATAATTTACTCCGAATACACTAAGCATTGTCATAAAGTCTTCTATTTTCTTTGGATTTGGTTTTTCGTGAATTCTAAATACGAATGGTACCATTTGAGGAATAATTTGTGCTAAAGCGCCACATACGAATCTTGTGAATCCAACGTTAGCATAAATCATATGGTTTTCAATTATATGTTCTGCCTCTCTTTGTACTCTTGGCTGTATGTCGATTAATTTATCATTTTCATCAAATATTTGTTTCTTTTCGCCGTTTGAATCAAAGTCACACTTTCCATCTTTAGCAAGTTTAGTATCCATAACTTTAGAAACTTTATACATTAATTTAATTATATCTCTTATTGGAAGATTTACTTCGTTACCTGGCTTGAAGTCTTCAAGTTTATTAAATTCTAATAATCTTTCAGGTGTAATGCAGTTTTTAAATGCGATGTCATCTATTGTTTCATTTTCTTTAACTGTGTATTTTATTGTTGTATAGTCTTTAGTATCTTCTGTTTCTTTATCTTCTATAATATCTTGAACTGCATCATAGTTCATTTTCTTTTTAGATCTGATAACTGATAAGAAAACATCTTGATTTACTATACGTCCTGAATGGTCTATTTCAAGTCTACAACTTACTGCGTATCTATCTTCATTTGGATTTAATGAACAAATTCCGTTTGAAAGTTCTATTGGAAGCATTGGTCCAACTTTGTTAGCTAAATAGTCTGAGTTACCTTTGCTTTCTGCATATTTCCAGATTGCACTACCCATTTTAACATAGTAACTAACATCTGCGATGTCAACTGTTGATTGATAATTTGCATTTGGACATATTTCATCATGAACAGCATCATCTATATCTTTAGTATCTTTGCCGTCCATTGTAGTTGTTGGGTCTCCTCTTAAGTCACGTCTTCCTAGTTTTATTTCCTTTTCTATCTCGATTGGATCTAATTTTTTTGGAAATTTCTTTGCTTCTTCTTTAGCATCTTCAGGTACTTGTACACTTACTCCAAATTCACTTGCTATCATTGAGATTTCAGTATCATTTCCTGGAGCATTTTTGTGTCCAATTACTCTATCTATCTTAGCTAAGACTTTTCCTTTTGATAAATCTTTTACATAATCAATGTGTACAATTAGGCCATCTACTAAACTAAAGTCAGTATTATCTGTATCAACCACTATTTCATATGGAAGATCTTTATCAAGTGGAACTATTTTATAAACTCCATCAATGTCCACTACTTCTGCTAAACTTCTGCCTAGTGAACGTTTTAATACTCTTACTACTTTTCCTTCGTTCTTTTCTTTATTTATATAATCAACAAGAACTGTATCATTATCAGTAGCACCTTTCATATTATTTTTAGCTATAAATATATCTGGTCCATCTTTTACTAGAAGATGTGCATTACCTTTTTCATGCATATCTAATACACCAGTGATTAACTCATTCTTTTTATAAGCGTTTCCATTAGTTTGTCTAAGTATTCCTTCTCTACATAACTTATCAAGTTCATCCATTACTTTTCTATAGTCTTCAACTGTACTATTTTTATATAGCATGTTAACTATTTCAATTGGATTTAAATTTCTATTTTCTCTTTCTATTATTTCTAATATTTTTTCTCTCATAATTACCTCTATTTACATTTTATCATAGAAATTAAAAAGTTCATAATAGAATTACGAACTTTATTAACATTTTTATACTGATAAAATCATTGAAAGAATTATAAATGCAAAACCTAATACATAAGTAAGTCTTGTTATAAATTTTTCAAATCCTCTTTCTTTTGATTTACCTAAAAGTACACTATTTCCACCAGTTATTATTTGGCTTGCATCGCTTGCTTTATTACTTTGTAATAGAACTACTACGATTAATATAACTGATACTACTAATAAAACTTTTTCCATGTTTTTCTCCCTCGAGTGATATTATACTATATTTATTGTTTATTTACAAGAATTAGTTTTTTTCTTCTAGTTCTTCTTCTATTTTAAGAAGTCTATTGAATTTACAAATTCTTTCTCCACGTGATACTGAACCAGTTTTTACAAATGGTATGTTTAGAGCTACTGCTGCATCTATTATGAATGTATCTGTTGTTTCTCCACTTCTATGTGACATAATGCATGTGTAATTATTCTTTTTAGCAAGCACTATTGTTTCTAACATTTCATAGAATGTACCTATTTGATTTGGTTTGATTAGAATTGAATTACAAAGTCCGTTTTCAATACCATGTTCTAGTTCTTTTTTATTTGTTACGAATAAGTCGTCTCCAACTATATTTATTTCTTTGCCAAGTCTATCTGTTATAAGTTTGAATCCTTCGAAGTCATTTTCATCATATGGATCTTCTATTGAAATGATTGGATAATTCTTAACTAAGTCTAAATAATATTCTAGAAGTTCTTCTTTATTTAAGAATTTATCTTCTATTTTGTATGTTTTAGTTGTTTCATTATATAGTGAAGATGCTGCAACATCTAGTGCAATAAATACATCTTTTCCTGGAACGTATCCTGCTGTTTCAGTTGCTTTTACTATGTAGTTAAGTGCTGTTTTATTTGTCTCTAGATTTGGTGCAAATCCTCCCTCATCTCCTACTGATGTTGTAAGTCCTTCATTATCTAGAAGTTTCTTTAATGCATGGAATACTTCGCTTGCACATCTAAGTCCCTCTTTAAATGAATCTCTTTTTGGAACAATCATAAATTCTTGAATATCTAAATTATTTTTTGCATGCATTCCACCATTAATGATATTGAACATAAGTCTTGGTATTTTCTTTTCTCTTGGATTTAAGTATTCATATACTTCTTTTCCTGCTTCTGCGGCTGCTGCTTTTACACATGCAAGACTTACTCCTAGAGTTGCATTTGCTCCTAGTTTGCTTTTATTTGGTGTTCCATCTAACTCTATCATTTTAGTATCAATTTCTTTTATTTGTGATACATCAAATCCTAGAACTGCATCTTTAATAAGAGTATTTACATTATTAACAGCTTTTAGTACACCTTTTCCACAATATCTCTCATCATTATCTCTAAGTTCTAGAGCTTCTCTGCTACCAGTTGATGCTCCTGATGGTACTGCAGCAACTGCTTTTATACCTTTTTCAGTAGTTACTTCTACTTCAACAGTTGGATAGCCTCTAGAGTCTAAAATCTCTCTTGCTTTAATATTTGTTATTTTGCTCATAAATATACCCTCCAATTATTTACATAATCATTATACTATTTTTTTTGATAATATGCTATAATATTCTTGTTAAAAAAGGGAGACAAGTTATGGATATTAAAGAAATTAAACCAGAAGTATTTAGTGAATATGCAAAAAAACATATACTTAAAAACTTCTTTCAAACTAAAGAATATGGAGACTTAATGAAACATAGTGATTTCTCTGTCATGTATGTTGGTGCCTATCACAAAGGCTTAATTGTAGCTGCCAGTTTAATTTTATATAAATCTATAGGTCCAAGTATGAAATATGGCTATGCACCTCGTGGTTTTCTAGTTGATTTTTATGATAATGCTTTACTTAAAGCGTTTACTAAAAAAATTAAAGAATTTTTTTTGATGAAAGGATTTGCTTTTATAAAAATCAATCCGGAAGTTACTTATTCAGTAATTAATTTTGATGAAAAAAGTAAACTTGTTAATTCGAGAAGTAAAGATTTAGTTTTAAGACTTAAAGAACTCGGCTATGATAAGTTAAGAGACAATTTATATTTTGAATCATTACTTCCTAAATATACTCCAGTTATATATTTGCCTACTTATGATTTTAATAATCTTGATAACAAATTAATATCTAGTATGAAGGAATGTGATCTTACTGGAGTTAGCTTAATTAGTGGAAATGAAGAAGATATCGAAACTTTCTATTCATTTGTTGATGATAAAGAAAGTAAAACTTCAACATATTACAAATTTTTTTATAAAGAGTTTAAAAAAAGCGATATGGTTGATTTGTTAATGGTTAACCTTAACTATGAAACTTATGTAAAATATTTACAAAAACAATATATTTTTGAACAGGAAAATAATGATTCTTTAAACAAGCAATTTCAATTAACTCCTAATGATTCATCTTTATATGCTAAAAAAACTAGAAGCGATGATGTTATGAATAGAATATCTGCAGATATTGCACTCGCTAATAAAAGAATGCAAGAAAACAATTTTAACGAAATATTAGGAGCTGCATTTGTTGTTAAATATGAAGGAAGAGTCACAATAATCATTACTGGATGTAATAAGGATTTTCAAGGCATTGATATTAAAACATATATTTTCTATAAAATTATTGAAGAATATAAAAAAGCTGGATATTTGTATTTAGATTTATATGGAATTACTGCTGATTTTACTGATACTAACCCATATAAAACACTTAATGATTTTAAGCTTAAGTTTAGACCTACGGTGTATGAATATATTGGAGAGTTTGATTTAATTGTTAATAAACCGTTCCACCAACTTCTTTGGTCTACTAATCAAATTCAAAAAGAATTTTATAAACCAGCTATTAAAAGAACAGGATCAAATTAAAAGAATTTCTAAAAAATTGAAATTCTTTTTTTATACGTACTTCTCAAGATCTTTTGGAACTTTATCATTAACTATCATATCTATTATTTTATTTTCTTTTTCTTCTGATACTTCTTTTCCTGTTATGTCTGAAAGTTCATGTATTATATCCTTTAAAGTGTTTCTATCTTTAAAGTTACCCTCCTGAAGTTTTCTTGCTAAACCTATTATTGTATCTTTATCAACATTAGTTTTTTCTGTTATCCTATTAAAAAGATTATCATTCACATATATCACCTAATTTATTATATGTAAATAATAATCTTTTGTTCTTTTGTCCTAAAAATTAAACATTAACCATTCTGGCTTGTATATCATAAGTATTCCTATTACAACCATTATAATTCCGCCGATAAGATGTGAGTACTTTCCATATTTATTTGATATTGCTTTTATCTCTAATGTCTTCATGGCGATTATAAATATTATTATATCATCTATCATAAAGAATAATATATATAATAACGAATAAAGTATTTGTCCAAATTTACCTACTTCATTTATTGTAAGAATTTGTGTAAACATTACAGGTAGTCCTAGTGAACAAAGAAGTTCTATAATATTAACTGACGCTGCTAATAAAACTATTCCTAGAAGTGCCAAAATGAAGGATTTTTCTTTTACTATTTTTTGAATTGATTTTATTATTTTCTTTCTATTCTTCGTGTCAACTACTTCACAGCCATCATCTTTTTTGAAGATGAATGATATTATTTGTAGTACTCCAAATAAAACTGCTACGAATGCTATTGCAACTCTTATATATAAAATTTTATTTAAGAATATCGCTAGATTTAACCAAGAAATTAGGAATAAGAAATATACCAGTGCAGATGATACAAGAAATGTAATACCTAAAGCCCACATTCTTTTTCTGTTTTTCATTCCGAGAAGCATTGATATTAAAAATAAAAGTATCCACATGGCGCAAGGATTAAATCCATCAACTAATCCGATTATTATTGCTGAAAGTCCTATTGAAACTTCTTTTATTTTTTGTTTACCAAGTATCGGAATATCTATTTCGTTTTCTTGGTAATTGGTTTTTGTGTCTTCTTCATTTTTATCTTCTACTATTCCTAAATATATTCCAACTTTATCTTTATATTTTACATTACTGTAATACTCTATAGCATTCTTTATTCTTTCTGGGGTGATTTCTTCATCAAATCCTGTTATGACCGTTTCACCAATTATTAGATATGGTATTCCGCTTGATGTATCATTTAAGATATCATGTACTTTTGAATATTTTTCTTGGTTCTCTTTATCATACCATATTTCATATCTATGCATTTTTATAAAATCATTTTTCTTTAAGTAAGTTTCAAACCATTTTTCTTCGTCCTTACAGTGTGGACAACCATCTCCATAAAATAAATAAATATTTAAATCTTTTTCACTTCCAAATACTAAGAATGGGATAAATAGAAGTAAAAATAATAATATTTTTAAAGTTTTTTTCATAAGTCACCTTCTATAATTTTTATAAATTCTTCCTTTTTATGCTCTCCACATAGTCTAGTTATTTCCTTATCATCTTTATAAAAAATAAATACTGGAAGAATCTTACCTACATTGAATTTTTCTATATCATCGAAATCAAAGTCATAGTCTTCATACTCTATTTCTTTAAATTCTTTTTTTAATTCATTTATTATCTTATTCATTATTATGCATGATGGGCATCCTAACGAGTTTATTTTTACTATTTTCATAATTACTCCTATTTTAGTAATTTAGATTTTTGTATTTTGTATGTACATTTTACTATAAATTTTCTTGTGAAAATTCTATTTGCAAATACTCCTAACTTTATGGTAAATCCTGGTATAATTATTAGTTTATTTCTATTCATACATTTTAATGTATACTTTACAACATCTTTACTTTGTAGAGATTTCACCCCGAATTTTACGTGTGCTCTTTCATTGAATCCAGTGTCAACTGGTCCTGGACAAAGTATATGAATTTTTACATTACTTTTGTCTCTTCTTAACTCTTCATATATACCCATACTTAGGTTATAAACATATGATTTGGTTGCATAGTATGTTGACATAAGTGGTCCTGGTTCAAATGCGGCAGATGATGCAACATTAAGTATTCTACCCTTATCTTTCTTAACAAAGTCTTGTAAGAATAGTTTAGTTAATATATGATAAGTTATAACATTTAAATCTATCATATTAAGTTCGCTATCTAAATCAGTATCAATAAATTTACCGAATGTTCCGAATCCTGCGTTATTGATTAATAAATCTACTTTACCTTTATATTTATTATACAATTTATAAACATTTTCTTTTACGCTTAGATCCATAACTTCAATTTCAACATTTGTTTTTAATTCTTTAGCAAGCTTTTCTAATTTATCTTTTGATCTCGCTACTAAAATTAAATCATAACCTTCTTTAGAAAGTTCTTTTGCAAAATCTGCTCCTAAACCATTAGATGCTCCTGTTATTAAAGCTACCATTCTTATCACCTGTATATATTGTAACATACATTATATTTTTAAAAAAGAATAATTTTGTGAATAAAATTAATACTAATTATTTTTTATTATTTGAAAAAGAAGTTACTATTTAGCAACTTCTTCAGCTCTTGTTTCTCTGATTACAACAACTTTTATTGTACCAGGATATTGCATTGTATCTTCAATTTTTTCTTTGATTTCTCTTGCTATTTTATAGCTTGATAAATCATCAATTTCATCTGGCTTAACCATAACACGTAATTCTCTTCCAGCCTGCATTGCAAATGTTTTCTCTACACCTTCCATTGAATTGCCTATGCTCTCTAATTCTTCAAGTCTCTTAACATAGTTTTCTAAAGAGTCATTTCTTGCACCTGGTCTTGATGCGCTTAATGCGTCTGCAACTGCAACTAGTTCTGAAATAACATATTCTGCTTTTTTGTCTCCATGATGTGATTCAATTGCGTTTATTACGACTTTATCTTCTCCATGCTTTTTGGCAACACCTGCACCTATTTCTACATGGCTTCCTTCAACTTCGAAGTCAATTGCTTTTCCTATATCATGAAGTAAACCTGCTCTTTTAGCCAATTGAACATTTTCACCTAATTCACTGGCCATCAATCCTGCTAAGTGTGCAACTTCTTTACTATGAGCAAGTGCATCTTGTCCATAACTCGTTCTAAATGCTAGTTTTCCAATTAATTCAACGATTTCTGGATCTACTTTTGATATTCCAAGTTCGAATAATGCTTCTTCACCTTTTTCACGAATTATTTTCTTGTAGTCTTCGCATACTTTATCATATAGTTCTTCAATTCTTGCTGGATGAATTCTTCCATCTTTAATAAGTGTTTCAAGTGTTACTTTTGCAATTTCTCTTCTTAATGGATCAAACGATGATAAAACAATTACTTCCGGAGTATCATCAATTATTAAGTCAACACCTGTCATAGCCTCAATAGTTCTAATATTTCTACCTTCTCTACCAATGATTCTTCCTTTCATTTCATCATTTGGAAGCTCTACAGTACTTACTGTTTGTTCACTGGTAACATCGCTTGAATATCTTTGCATACTAGATACAATTAATTCTTTTGCTTTTCTGTCTGCTTCAAGTTTGGCTTCATCTTCACGTTCTTTTAAGTAGACTGAAATTTCTCTTCCCATTTCTTCTTCTACTTTTTTTAGTATAGTCTCTCTAGCTTTTTCCTTCGAAAAACCAGAGATTTTTTCTAAAAGAGCTATTTGCTCTTTTATTATACTCTCCATTTTTGCGTCTTTTTCTTGAATTTCTTTTTGTTGTGCCAATAAATCTTTATCTTTTTGGTCTAGGTTTTTTTCTCTTTCAGTTAATAATTCATCACGTTTATCTAAACTCTTTTCACGGTTATCAATTCTTTGATTTAGATCATTAAGTTCTTTTTTCTTTTCCTTAATTTCTGCATCAGTTTGATTTTTTAACTTGTAACTTTCTTCTTTTAATTCTAAAATGCCATCTCTTTTAGCTTTTTCTGCTTCTTTTTTTGCATCTTGAATTAGTTTATCAGCTTCCTTTTGTGCAGCACTAACTTTTAATTTGTTTATAATAATCATTATGAAAGCGCCCACAAGCAATCCAACTACTACAAGCAAAATGGAGATAATTACATCATTCATAATTTTCCTCCATTACTTTCTAGAAGTATTTTTAAACTTCTATATCTATTGTAAAGTTTTATCGTTTTAAAGTCAATATTTAATTTTGTTTACAAAAAAACACAGATTTATTGTTCTGGTTTTTTGTATCTAACTCTTCTTTTTCTTCTTTTCTTTTTACTTACTTTGAGAAATAAATATATTAAGAAAATTAGTATCAAAAAATAAAGTTTGTTTATCCATATAAACTTCCACATGCTAAACGTTAACTTTTCGTTGTAATATAGCTTAAATTCTTTCAAAACTTCATTGTTATATTTTATTTTTACGTTTCCTAATTCTGAGCCTTTTTTTGTAAAATAAGAGATTTCTTGTATTCCATTATATTCGTAAACTAAATCTTCTTTGTTGAAATCATTTTTAAGATAACTATCATATTCTTTGTTATGATGAATTGATACTTCTTTTTCTTTTGAGTATTTTGTTTTTAAATTTACAATAACATCATTTTTATTTAGAATATTTTGATATGAATAATTAGTTGAAAAATATTTATATGTCTTTGTTGCATCAATTATATGTGGAGACTTCCTGGTTGAATAAGCGTTAAGTGTTATAAACATATAGTTCACATTATCTATAGTTGCTGTAGATGCTAGACAATTTCCAGCCGCCTTTATGTAGCCTGTCTTTGCTCCAGTTATATAAGAAATATCCTCTCCTACTTTTTGATTATATGTTTTTAGTGTACTTTTCACTGTTTTTCCAGTGGTTAATTTATATTCTTTTGTTTCGAAAACTTCTTTAAATTTTTTATTTTTTAAACTATATTTTAAAATTAAAGCCATATCATAGGCTGTACTATAATTTTTTTCACTATATAATCCTACTGGGTTTTCAAAATTTGTATTTTTCAAATTAAGCTCTTTTACCTTTTTGTTCATCATTTCTACAAATTTTTCATAACTACCTGATATTGATATCGCAAGACCATTTGCACAATCTGCAGCACTTGGCAACATTGTACAATATAATAAATCATTATAGGTAACCTCATCACCTTTTTTTAAGTTTATTTTTGCTACATCCCAAGCTATATCATTAACCATTTTTTCTGTTATTTTCACTTTTGCATTATAATTTTCAATATTCTCTATAGCTACTATAACTGTCATTATTTTTGTCAAACTTGCAACTTGTGTTTTAACGTTCTCATTTTTGCTCATCAAAATTTTATTATCATTAAGATTATACAAAATATATTTTTCACTTATTAACTCAACTTCCGATGCGAATATTGTTGAACAAAAAAGTATAAATATCACTGTGAATGATATTATCACACTGCCAATGTTATTCTTTTTTTCCATATTTCTTTTTTTCGTCCATCATAAAGTCAGTAATTTTTGTTTCTATTTCAACTGCACCTTTTGGATCTAGATTTGAGATATAAACATTTTCTTTAACTGTATCTATCTCTATATCACTCCATATTAAATTTTTTGTTACTTTTAGGTCATTGTACATGTCTGGTGTTATAGTTGTAAAAAAATATCCCCACAATAGTCTTTTTTGACCAATTAATATTCTCTTGTTTGTAAGTGCTATAACACATGAATTTATAATCATAAGTGAACTTTCATTTTTTTGTGCACAAAAAGCATATAATACTTTCTCCCCTGGATTTAAATGTTCCTTAATTACTGTAGCATGTGCATTTGTTCTGAACGCTACTGTTCTTGGAAATTTTCTTTTAAATCTTCTGACCATTCTATATATATCATCCATATTATCACCTCTTTGATTGTACCTTATTCTAGAAAAAAAGACAAGAAATAAAGTATTTTTAATTTACAATCAATAATACATCATTTAGAATTGTTGTTGCTCTTGATGCTACAAAATTATACTTCCATTTTTTAAATGTATCATTGTAACTAAAAAACACATATGTTATGAGTTCTTCATAATCTATCCAAATTCCTAAAAAATTTTTTAAATTTTTTACTGTTTTTTCATACTCTTTTAATCCATCAGTTCCAAATGTCTCAATATATCCACTTTCAAAATAAGTATTTCCGAACTGATATTTTTTGTGTCCATTATATATTGCATCCGTAATTCCGTTTGTTAAATCCGTTGGAATAAAATATTTTTGGAATAATTCTTCATAATCTGTGCTAAATCCAAGTTCTTCAATTAACTTTTTATCGCTTTGTTTATAACGTGATGATTTACCAAAAGTTGAATCATTTAAGAAGGCCATAAAGATTTGCTTTTTTTGTTCATCGGTGAATTTATATATATTTTTAAATAGTTCATATAGGTATAGAGATGTAGCACAACAATCTGTTATAATTGCATTTTTAATCTTTTTACTATTTGGATGATGGTCGATACATCCAACTACATTCACACCTTTTCCGACTGATTGTAAAAAATCATTATGGTCAACTAAAAAATAATTGTGCTTAGTTATATCGTTAAATGTTATTATTTTAGGTTCAAAATTTGAACACGCATCTAGCATTTTTTTGTTGTATTTATCAAAACGATATTTTTTATCTAATATTGCATAATATGATTTTATATTGAAAAAATTAAATATTTCAGAGAGAATTTTGGAAGAAATCGCAGAATCAATGTCTATATTTGAATGGCCAATAACATAGATGGGTTCGAATTTCTTTAGTTTTTTTATATATTCTACCGTATTCATAAATTATAACTCCTTGTTAAATGTTGCTAATAATATTTTTTATAATTATGTTGATTGATTCTATAACAAAATTATAATTATTTCTATTTAATTCAGTTCTTATCTCATCTGTATCTATATTTATTCTTGATATTATTTCCTCATTTAAATTTCTGTTATCATATACAAATATCATTGACTTTATATTTTCTATAAAATTATTTGATATTGTTTTTGGAAAATTATGTTGATTTTTTTGTGATATCTTATCTATAAATTTTATGGTTGCTGCTTTAATCTCTGATGTATTTACTTTTCTTTTTACATATTCCTGAATTATCATTTCATATTTTTCTAGCATTTCTATATATTTATCAATTATTTCCTCATTCGTTTCAATCATTCCATTTATCAAGTATTCTTCTATGCTCTTGTTTATAATATTTTTATTAAATGGTATGTTATGTTTTTCAAAAATTTTTAATACACGGCTTAATAACCTATTTTGATAGGCCACAATTAAAAAATTGTTATCTTTGATAACATCGTTTGCATTTGAGTTTATTTTTTCTATTATACTTTTCATATTTTAATATTAACACTATTTATTTATTTTTTTATTCTTTTTATGACTTTTTTGTAAAAACTTAACAATTAATTTACTTTTTTAAAGTGTTTTATATTTTTTTGACAGATTATTATATTAGGGAGGAATAAACAGTGAATAAAGATTTTTTAGATATTCAAAAAAAATTCTTTTCTATAAAAAGAAAAGGATTCATAAAATCAATTTACAATGATTGTGGAGCTGCAGGAAAAATGTTTGAGACCTTAATAAATAAAAAATTAGATAATAAACAAATGCCTGACTTTGGAACAATAGAAATTAAAACGATTTTAAAATCAAATAAGTTTCCTATTACTCTTTTTAGTTGTGCACCCTCAAAAAATGATTGTACGCAATCCGAAACCGTTAATTATTTAATAGATAACTTTGGATACAATACAAATTCAAGTTGCAAATGTCTCATGATAAATGTAAGAGATGGTAAAATTAAATATTGCAAAAATAAATTTGGATTTATGATTAAAGTTTCTTATAAATGGAAAAGAATATTTTTATGCATATTTTATAATAACAAAATATATGATACAAGCATATATTGGAGTTTTGAAAAAATTGAAGATATATTTTTTAAGAAATTAAATCGTTTAGTTTGTATAAAATATATAAAAAATATCACTCACAGTGATAATTTGTTTTATTATTATGATATAAATTGCTACTCATTAAAATCATTTGATGAAGTTCTAGAAGCTATAAAAAACAATATAATTACCATAAACTTAAATATTTCTATAAACAATGGTATATTACGCTATCATGGTATTAACTTTGTAATTTATGAGAAAGATTTGCCTATTATTTACAATAAACTGCAATAAAAAACTCACGAATGTGAGTTATAATTCAATGGTCGGGAAGACAGGATTTGAACCTGCAACCCCTTGGTCCCAAACCAAATGCTCTACCAAGTTGAGCCACTTCCCGATCTAATGGTGCGCCCAATAGGAGTCGAACCCATAACCTTTTGATCCGTAGTCAAATGCTCTATCCAATTGAGCTATGAGCGCGTTTTAAATCCTGTCGGAACCGCTTAATATAAGTAATTGCATTTGTTTTTAAATTAACAAAATGGTGGCTTCAGTTGGAATCGAACCAACGACACCAAG
>ULVD01049841.1_pt1 | contig 34471 bp, 30 predicted proteins | sample 1959101 | NCBI WGS metagenome assembly ULVD01 (sample SAMEA4835777, study PRJEB28245) | human gut metagenome | biome: gut microbiome; material: fecal sample | place: Denmark | collected 2008
ATGTTGGCTTAATGCGATTTGAAGGTACTTCATCACGGATATAAGACATCGCAGCGCCCGTGGGCGCTGCGATGTCGTGTTGTATTTATAAGCTGTCAGCTTGCCGCGCGTATCAGGCGCGCACGAGCTTCTTTCTGTACTCCGCTTCCGCCTCCTCGGCGATTCCGGCGCGCTTTATCTTGCGGGAGGAATTTTTGGGGAATTCGGTATTGCGGACGATATACATCGTTATCCGCTTGTAGCTCTGAACGATGCCGTTTACCTCCTCAACGGCGCGGGAGAATTCAGCGTCTATCTGACCCTGAGTGTATCCCCTGCCGTAAGCCTCGACAAATTCGGCGTCGTCGGGGTAAAGCACCGCAACGATATCCCAGTTTCCGTGAGATTCATTGAAATACCCCACGACAACAGCCTCCGCAATAAAGCGGTTGCGGCAAAGATAAGCCTCAAGCTCCTCGGGGAATATATTCTTGCCGCCGGGAGTGACTATTACGTTCTTCTTTCTTCCCGTGATGTGCAGGAATCCGTCGGGATCAATATATCCGAGGTCGCCGGTGTAGAACCATCCGTCGCGTATAACCTCAGCGGTCAGCTCCGGGTTGCGGTAATAGCCGAGCATTACATTGTCGCCCTTGTAGCGTATCTCTCCCGTGCCGTCGTTCTGCACGTCGTATATGTCAAGCACACCGTTGGGGGTGGCAAGACCCGCAGAATCGTCGCGGAAATAGTCGTCCTTGTTGACGGCGGCAAGCGGCGCGCACTCGGTAAGTCCGTAGCCCTGAATGGCAAGCAGACCGAAATCGCGCAGTCCGCTCATTACCTCCGGGTCGGCGGCTGCTCCGCCGCATATGAACATACGTATTCTGCCGCCGAGGGAATCGTGTATCTCGGCAAAGACCTTGCGCTTGACGCCCACACCCATGTGACGGGTCAGCTTTATGGCACTGCGAACCTTTTTTTCAATTCCCTTGCGCCTGATGTTCATCCATATCTTGCGGTAGATAGTCTCAAGCAGTATCGGAACACAGCAGACAATGGTAGGGCGGACCTCCTGAATGTTGCGCGTGATATATCTAAGTCCCTCGGAAAACGCCACACAGCAGCCGCGGTACAGGGGAAACAGGAATCCGCAGGTGCACTCATACACATGGTGCATGGGCAGGACGGAGAGAAATACCTCCTCCGGACCGATGTACGCCATCTGCGCCACCTCGCTGAAGTTGAAGCAGATGTTCCGGTGAGACAGCATGACTCCCTTTGAAGTGCCGGTAGTGCCGGAGGTGAAGATAAGCGCGGTCATGGCGTCCGGGTCGATGTGCGCGCGCAGGTAATCCCGCTCGCCGTCGAGCAGACGCGCGCGCCCGGCTTCGATAAGCCCCGCTATGTCGTCAAATGAGAACTTTTCGATTCCACCTTTAAGAGCGGACACCTTCTGAGCCAGACGCGGGGAATAAAATACCGCCGCCGCCTCGCTGATATCTACAATGTTCTGCAGCTCCTCGTCAGGCAGATCCTTATCTACCGGAACGATAACGCCAAGCCCCGAAACGACGGCAATGTACACCGTTGCCCAGTCAAGGCAGTTGTCACCGGTAACGATTATGCGCTTTCCGGCAAAGCCGCGCGCCCAAAGCTCGGTGCCCAGCGCCTCGTACATGTCGCGGAAGCGTGAATATGTGACTGTTTTGTATTCGCCGTCCACCTTCTGCATAAACGCAGGACGGTCGCCGTAAAGACGTTCGCTGGCTCTCAGCGCCGAGCGGATGTTTTCAACTTTTCTGCTTTCGTGATATTTGACCTTTGACATAATGACCCTCGCGATTGAATATTTATAACCTGATAAAAGGAATAAACAAAATAAAACCGGTACGCGCGGAATGCACCACGGGAAATTTTACGCTGTTCGCGTGCCGGATATCACCCGTCGACCCCCAAAAACGGCAATGCGGCGCAAATATGCGTCCAAAGCTCCGGACTGTCGCGGCGCTGACACGTTACAACAGCACGCACCCACAAAAGCTGCACCAACTTGGAGCTTTGCCGTTTTTTGACAGTCGCCGCGTCTGACTCATGCTTAAAAAGCACGCAAACGCGGCGGTTGGTGCTTTTAATTATAGCATCCGTATGTCAATATGGCAATTAACCGTCAGTGGAAGCGGCTGAACGGCTGATTCAGCGGGACTCTACCGGCAGTAGAGTCCCAGTATATGTAAAAACGAGAGTCGTTTCAGCTTTGTTTTTTCGCCTCTGCCGCCGCCGCGATCGAGGGAAGCGCCCCGGAAAGAACTCTTGCGGCGACATCGGCGCTCTCCTCGGCAAATTTCCCGAAGCTTTCGGGAGCCGAGCCGTCGGCAAGGTCGGACACCGAGCGCAGAACCGCAAAAGGAACGCCCATGGCAAACGCGACCTGAGCTATTGCCGCGCCCTCCATCTCGCACACGTCAGCGCCGAACTCGGCGCGGATATCCTGCTTGACCTCTGCGCTGTCAACGAACCTGTCCCCAGACGCGATGATCCCGCGCCTGCAAGGAATACCGAGAGAGGACGCCGCTTCGGCGATCATACCCGTTACGGTCTTATCGGTCGGCAGCATAATGATCTCTCTGCCGTCCGGGTAAAAAACCGTTCCCCGCTTGTCGCCAAGGATCCCGTATATAAGATCGTGCTCGCAAAGCGCATCGGCAACGACCAGCTCGCCTATGCTGAGGTCGGGGGCAAGTCCCCCGCCGACTCCGGTATTTATTATTGCCGCGGGACGGTATTTTTCAATCATCAGCGCGGCGCACGCTGCGGCGTTGACCTTCCCCACCCCGCACCGTGCAAGCACACAGCGGCATCCGGCAAGCTCGCCGGTGTAAAAGGTGTGCGCCCCCACGCGCCCGTCGGATACTCCCGTCATCTGCGAAAGCAACAGCGACACCTCGCAGTCCATAGCTCCGATTATTCCAATCATTTTTGTTATGCTTCTCCTTTGGCAGGTAAGTGCGCGAACGCCTGAATTTTTCGGTTTCAGATCTCAGTATAGCCGCGCGATCTCACTCTTTCTCTCAGATGCCGCCGTCCTCGGCTTCGTATGCAAACCTTGCCGGGTGCGAGGTAAGCACCTCAAGATACCGCCTTGCCTCCTTTTGCGCGGCGGCAAGAGAAAGGCAGCGGTAATTTCCACACTCGCGGCGGTGCGCTCCCGGAACATTACCGCAGTGAGCGGATATACCTTCAAGCGCTTCGGTGAGCGCGGAGAGCACCGCGGCGTTCAGCGCGTCGGCAGACTCGCCCGGACTCTGACGCACGATAAGGTAAAATCCGGTACGACAGCCCATAGGACCGACGTATATCACACGTCCGCCCATCGCGCCCGACCGCATATACGTCGCCAGCATATGCTCAAAGGAGTGCATAGCCAGCGGGCTGATGTAATCTCCGGAGTTCGGGCGGCGCATCCGCAGGTCATACGTGACCGCGTCGCCGTCCACCCTGCTGACATAAAGCCCCGGCAGCAGCCGGTCGTGGTCGACCGAAAAGCTGCGTATCTTAGGCAGCGCTTCCATATCAGTACCTCACCTTTGACATTACAGTACCCGACGGATTGTACATACGGCATATCTTCAGCATACGCGCGGTGGCTTCAAAGTAAAAGACGCACTTTTTCCCCTCTGAGTTTCTGAACAGCGCAAAATACGCATCCTCCGCGTCGCGCGCGGAGAGCGCGCAATACTCAGCCTCCGGCGCAAAATCCTCGATCTTTCCGCTGTATTCATCGGAAAGCGGCGCAATTATCTCCGCCTCCTTGAGCGTCATCTCAAGCATCTTCTTGCGCGAACGCCCGCCGTATATCTTGCAGAAGGTCACTCGTCCGGAGACGACGGAATACTCATACTCCACCGATACATATCGCCATGTGAAGAATACGAGCATCCAGGTGCCAAGTGCCAGAAAGGTACACATCGCGGCAAGCAGAGGTCCGATGCTTGACATCGCCGTGATAACGAGAGCCGTCAGCGGAAAAAGAATATAAAGCAGTATAAGTCCTGCACGGCGCAGCCTCAGCTTGCCCGTGACCTTTTCCGCCACAACGTATTCATACGGTGCTGTAATGTCCTGCATATCAGTTTTTCCTCCTGCCCTCAGGCTGTTTTTTCTACAAGATATACCCCTATATACCCGGCGGGAATAACTGACCTGAAGCCGTTCACCTCATCGGCGCTGCCGCAGATCACCGTTTTTCCGCTCATGAGGTCGGTTACGGTGTATTGCGCTCCTCCGGAAATTCCGCATTCCTCGAAGGGTATTGTCACCTTTCCCGCGGAAATTCCCGATTCATTGTTGTTTGCAATTACAAGCACGGCGCGATCTCCCGCGAATCGTGCGTAGTGCTGGAGAGTGCCGAAGCCCTCGGCGCTGACCTCGCAGATGTTGGAATCGCGGTGGTTTTCAGCCCAGCATTCAAAAATATCGCCCAGTGTTCGTCTTATCCTTATATACCTGCGCACATCCTCAAGGAATAAGGATTTTTCCGGCGTTTTTGCTTCTGAATAATCCACCTGCTTGAAGTAAAGCACGCCGTCGGACGCGCTGGCGTTGAACTCATCTCCCATATACCACAGGGGAATAAAGGGCGCAAGTATCGCAGAGTATCCTATTTTAAGCCGGCTTCCTTTTACCGAGCGCGCGGTGAAGTCATGGTTTGTAAGGCAGTTGGTGTAATATTTCCCCGTGCCGGTAATTGCCGGATCGGACTGCCCGCCCGCGTAACCGATACCCGTGCCGTTTTTCACCGAATCTACGATATCAAGGTATCCGTCAACATAAAAGTTTGCCTGATTCTGATAGAAGTCGCCGCGCGTCATGGCGGAATAAAGCAGAACTCCGTCCTGCTCGAGATCATAGGTGCGGGAGCGGTCGCTGCCGTCCTCGGAAATTATGATAATGTGCTTTCCTGCCGCTTCAAGGCGGGAGCGTATCTCACCGTAAATATCATATCCGGTAGTGAACGGCTCGCAGTCGCAGCGGTAACCGTCAGCTCCCGTCACAAGGATATTGTTTACGCACACGTCAATGAACCACTTGCGAAGCTCCTCGTTCTTCCAGTTGAACGCCGTGTTGCCCCAGAGAGAGCCTTCAAACCAGTCCGGATGCTCGACGGTGAGCCGCGATCCGTTCATGACTCCCCATGTGATAATATCAAGGAAAATGTAAATTCCCTTTGAGTGTGCGTAATCCACAAACTCGCGCACAGCCTGCCAGCCGTCCTCACTTGTGCCGGCAAACGCCGGATCGACCCGGTCGGGGCCGGTATTGCCGTAGCCGTTTCCGCCCGGACCGCGCTCGTATACCGGAACGAGCCAGATGCCGTTCACGCCAACCGAGGCGTAAAAATCAATAAGGTCGTATGACTCGCTGAAGGTTCCCCCGATGGAAGCCACGTCGGTTCGCAGTTCGACCATGACAAGAGACTCGACCCATTCGGGAGTCATAAGCGTCCCCGTAGAATTTCCCGACACGAGCTTTACGCTTTCAGTGGGAATGTATGAAAGCAAGTCGGAGTTGTCCGTTGTGTCGGTGTTATAATCGTATGAAAGCTCCACGTTTTTGTCGACGGTAAGGTCCTTGTCCGCCTTGCCGCTGCACGCCGCGGCGATAAATTCGTATATCGCACGCCGCAGAGCCTCGATCGGTCCGCCGGTAATGGTTATGTTTCCGCTTTCCTCGTCCAGTGTGACCGAGTAGCTGCGTATATCTCCGCCATATTTCAGCTCGATATACGGCTCGGCGTCGGAAAATTCAAGCCGCGCTCCGTAAAGCTGCTCAAAAAGTGTGTTCATGCGATCGATCTCAACATCGCTGCAGGTCCTGACAAGAGAATCGGCGCGCAGGCTGTAATTTGCCTTTCCGTCGGATATTATTGCAAACCTTGCGTCCGTGCCGGACGCGGATTAGGTGACCTCCCCCTGGGTCCCGTCCCCCGGAACACCTCCCCCGTTGCAGGAGGCAAGCAGCGGAAGCCCCATGCAAAGCGCAAGCACAAAGGAAAGCGAGCGGCGGCAAAGGGGAATTTTTTTATCTTTTTCAATCATTATTTCAACATATCCCTTCCTGAAAACTAAACTGCTTCTGCGGCTGATCGACCTACCGAAAAAAACAGTCAATACAATTATACCCGACGCCCGTTCCCGTGTCAACCGTTTTTTTGACACGTAATTTAACAGTATCAAAACAATGGCACAAAAAAGCGGACGAGTTTCTTCGTCCGCTTTTTCGGTACCTGAGGGCGGCTTTGCCCCGCAGACTCAGGAAACAGCTACATACATGATAATAACTACGACAGCAAATACTCCGGCAACGATAGGCGTCAGCGTGTTGAGCAGCTTGTCAAGACGGCTTCCTCTTTCCTTGCCGAGGAAAGAATCGGCAGCACCGGCAATAGCGCCGGAAAGTCTCTTGCTGCTGCCGGACTGCAAAAGCACGGCAACCACGAGAAAGACAGCCATAACCAGAAGAATGATGCCCATTACTATCTCAAAGACTCCCATTTTAATATCCTCCGATTTATGATTTCCGCTCCGTCGCGTCCGTTCTCTCTCTGACAGTTCAGACGGCGGAGCGATCCGATGCGTAATTGTAATTATACCATACATTTTTTCGCATGTCAACAGATATCCGGATAAAACCGTGTCAAAAAGCGGAAAATAATTAAAAAGCGGCTTCCTTGTGACGTATAAGCACAAAAAAATTTACTTGGCATTTTCATATTACTTCATAAAAAGCACCGTTTGACTTGAAATGACATGGTGGCTGTGTTATAATATAACATAACAAAAGCAATCTGCCGTCCGCAGAGACGGCACAAAGGAGCGGAGGATCGTATGAACAACGAAAAGCGTCCGGGAGATGACGGACGTATATACATAACCCAGGGTCCGCCGCCCAAACGGAAAGCTCCGCCGGAGGGGTCTGAAGCCGCCGTGCCGCGCAAAACGCACGAGCGCACGCTGAACATGGTGCTGCTACTTTCCTTTGTGCTGTTCGGAGCGGTGCTGCTGACCTTCATAGCCGTTTTTGCACTCTCCTCAAAAGGGAGCTACGCCATGCCGCCCGACACCAAAGACGCCCCCGGCTCGGACATAGGCGTTGTGGCAGATCCGGACACCGCGCCGTCAGCAGTCACAGACGCCGCGCCCCTGACATCGGCAGCTCCGGCAGTTACCGAAGCGCCTCCAAAGATAAGGACCATTACCGGGATAAACTCCGAATATGCCGTTCTCATTGACGCCGACACCGGGTATGTGCTTGCCTCAAGAAACGGAGACTCGCAGATGTACCCCGCCTCCCTTACCAAGATAATGACCCTTATCGTGGCGCGTGAGCGGATTCCCGACCTCAGCACAAGCGTGACCTTTACACGCAGAATGCTCTACTCGCTGGAGCTTGACGCAATGAAGGTGGGCTTTACCATCGGAGAGACGGTCAGCGCGATCGATCTGATGTACGGCGCAATGCTGCCGTCCGGCTGCGACGCCACGGTGGGTCTTGCGTATCTTTGCGCAGACAGCGAGGAAGCCTTTGCCGCGTTTATGAACGAAAAGGCGGCACAGCTGGGGCTTCGGAGCACGCATTTCACCAATTCCTCCGGGCTTTACGACAAGGACAACTATTCAACGGCAAACGAAATGGGAATCATCTTTGCCTACGCGCTGAAGGATGAGCTTATGCGGGAAATAATCTGCGCCGACAGCTACGTTATCGAAGGCAACGGGACTGACTCCTCAACACGTCACAAGCTGACCGACCGTCTGAGGCTCAACATCAACGAATACTCCGCCGCTTACGGCTCGGTGAAGCTGAGCGGCTTCACAATGCTCGGGGGCAAGACCGGATACGTTGACGAATCGGGCAGCTGCCTTGCCTCATACGCCGTTTCGGACAGCGGCAAACACTACATAATAGTTACCGGTCACGCACGAAATATGTCCGAGGTGCTGAGCGACCATTACAATATTCTTATGAAATACGCGACGGATTGACCCGACCTTAAACGTACAGTGCTTCAAAACGCAATGAAAGGAGGGGCTGTAAAAAAACTCGATGTTTTTTACAGCCCCCGTAAAATGTCGGTCGGGAATCCGGCATTTTACGGCAATCTTGGTCGGTTTTGCCCTTGATCTTGTCTGAATTCGGGTGAATGCTGTGGAAAAATGACGGCTTTCAGCCGTTAAGACCAATGTAGTTTGGGGTGTTAAAAAATTCAGAAGGAATTTTTTAACACCCCTCTTCATTTTGTCATCGCAATGCTTCGGTATTGTATCATTAACTATGTCTGTATGTCGGAGCTTGCTCCCGCTGTTTTATTTAATCATGCCATGCGTTACGGCGGGAGCAAGCACCTGCCCTACGGAGTAAGACAATATGATACAATACGATTTTGTGTTACGCGGGCATATCCGTCAGTATTTGAAGCTGCAAATATCCTTCCCCAGCGTACAGTAAAACGCGAACTCGCGTCATCATACGCGGTGTTTTTCCTTAAATTTTTATTTCCCTATTGACTTTTTTACTTTATTGTGCTAAACTGATAAAGCAAAGAATCGCCGTGCGCAAATGGAGGAAAAATAAATGGCAATTAATCACAGTGAATCCATCGACCGCCTGTTTGAGAGCATTCTCAATCTTAAGAGCATCGACGAATGCTACAATTATTTTGAGGATCTGTGTACCGTAAAAGAAATAATAGATATGTCCCAGCGACTGGACGCCGCAATACTGCTCGAGGGCGGCGTATCGTATCAGAAGATACAAGCCGAAATGAAGATAAGCTCCGCCACCATCGGCAGGGTCAACCGCTGTCTCAACTACGGCACGGGCGGCTACCGTGAGGTCATCGCGCGTCTTAAGGAGGATGGCAAGGCATGAGCCGCTTTATTTCAAACGAAGAAAAGGTAATTTCGGATTTCAGCCGCATCTGCGAGCGACGCGGATATTCCCAGTACCGGATGAACAAATTCGAGGAATACGATCTTTATGTCCGCAACAAGGACTTTCTTGTAAGCGACAGCGTAATAACCTTCACCGACACCAGCGGAAAGCTGATGGCGCTGAAGCCGGACGTTACCCTCTCGATAATCAAGAACGGGAAGGACATTCCCGGCGAAATACAAAAGGTTTATTACAACGAAAGCGTCTACCGCGTCTCAAAGCACACCCGCTCCTTCCGGGAGATCACTCAGGTGGGGCTTGAAGCGATAGGAGCCGTCGACGAATACACCATCTATGAGGTGCTGCGTCTTGCCTGCGAAAGTCTTGGCGCGATATCACAGGAATATGTGCTTGATATATCCGAGCTTGACATCATCGGAAAAACGGTGGATATGCTGGGTGTTTCCCCCGAACAGCGCACAACGATCCTTAAATGCATCGGCGAGAAGAACACTCACGAGATCCGACGCATCTGCAAGGACGCCGGAGCCGATTCCGGCGTCAGCGAAATGCTGATCTCCCTTATCGGGTGCGAATGCAGCCCGGAGGAAACGGTGCGGAGGCTTCGCAGCTTTCCCGCAGCGGAGAGCTTTTCCGCCGAGCTTGACAGACTCGGGCGCATTGCAGAGCTGCTATCCAGCTCCGGGTTCGGAAACCGGGTTTTCATCGACTTTTCCGTCATCAACGATATGAACTATTACAGCGGGATCGCCTTCAGCGGCTTTGTGCCGGGCATTCCGGGCAGCATACTTTCGGGCGGTCAGTACGACCGGCTGATGAAAAAGATGAACCGCCGCAGCAGCGCAATAGGCTTTGCGGTCTATCTTGATATGCTGGAGCTGCTCGGCGCTTCCCCGGACGTCACCGACACCGACACCGTCCTGCTTTATGACGAAAGCACACCGCCACGGAAGCTGATCGACGCCGCCGAGTCGCTCGGAGCGGACGGCAGCCGCGTGCTTGTGCTTAAAAAAATACCTGCCGGACTTCGCTTTCGGCGCTTGGCTCAGCTTACAGAAAGCGGGGTGATATTCCGTGACTGATATGCTTAATATCGCCCTCCCGAAGGGGAGACTCGGCGAACAGGTCTACGATATGTTCGAACGCTCGGGCTTTGAATGTCCCTCGATACGCGAGCCGGGGCGCAAGCTGATATTTGAAAACGACTCGCTCGGCGTGCGCTACTTCTGGGTAAAGCCCTCCGACGTTGCGATATACGTCGAGCGCGGCGCCGCCGACGTCGGCGTTGCCGGAAAGGATATTCTGCTGGAATATCAGCCGGAGATATACGAGCTGCTTGACCTTGGCGTGGGCAAATGCCGCATGGCTGTCGCCGCGCCGCGCGGCTTCAGGGACGACACCCGCCGCACCCTGCGTGTCGCGACCAAATTTTCAAATATCGCACATCAGTATTACCTCACCTGCGGACGGGATATTGACATCATCCACCTCAACGGCTCAATAGAGCTGGCACCGATCCTGGGGCTTTCGGACGTAATAGTCGATATAGTGGAGACCGGAACAACGCTGAAGGAAAATAACCTTGAGGTAATAAACGAAATACTGCCGATAAGCGCGCGGCTTATTGCCAACAAGACCGCGTATAAGTTCAAATACAGCGCCATAGGACGGCTCGTTGCCGGTATGTCGGCGCAGCTTAAAGAAAAAGCATAAATTACTCTGCATTCCGGACACAATGCCGGGAAAGGATTTACCGAAATGATTCGTATTTTATCATGCCGCGAGGTAGCAAGAAGCGAAATATTCGCGCGGAGCGCGCCGAAAATTGATGTTGCCGGCACGGTCTCCGAAATAATCAGAAATGTAAGGGAGCGCGGGGACGCGGCGCTGTTTGAATACTGCGAAAGATTTGACGGCGCGCAGCTTGCATCTCTTGCCGTCACGGAAAACGAGATCAGGGAGGCACTTGACTCCGCAGATCCTGAATTTCTCGAAGTGCTGAGACGGGCGGCTGAAAACATTACCGCCTTCCACTCACGGCAGGTCAGAAACAGCTTTATCCTGAACGAAAAATGCGGCGTTGTGGTGGGACAGAAGATAATTCCCGTTGACCGCGCCGGTCTTTACGTTCCCGGAGGAACTGCGGCATACCCCTCCACGGTGCTGATGGACGCCATCCCCGCCCGCATAGCCGGCTGCCGCGAGGTGGTGATAGTAACTCCACCGGGACGCGATGGCAAGGTAAATCCAGCCATACTTGCCGCCGCCGCAGTTGCGGGCGTTGACCGCATATTCAAGGTCGGCGGCGCGCAGGCAATAGCCGCGCTGGCATACGGCACCGAAAGCATTCCCCGCGTGGACAAGATCGTGGGCCCCGGCAACGCCTTTGTAGCCGAGGCAAAGCGTCAGGTGTACGGCACGGTGTCGATCGACATGATAGCAGGACCGAGCGAAATACTCATTGTCGCCGACAGCGGAAGCAATCCCCGTCACCTTGCCGCGGACATGCTCTCGCAGGCGGAGCATGACAGGATGGCAAGCGCGGTGCTTGTGACCGACTCCGCCACGCTTGCGGCGCAGGTAGCTGAAGAAATAGAGCGTCAGATACCTCTGCTCGAGCGTGCCGACATAGCCCGCGCCTCAATTGACGCAAACGGCAAAATAATCGTCGCCGACAGCATCCGCGACGCCATAGACATTTCAAACGAGATAGCCCCGGAGCATTTAGAGCTTTGCGTTGACTCACCATTTGACTATCTTGACCTTGTGCGTCACGCAGGCTCGGTATTCCTCGGCAGAAACTGCCCGGAGGCGCTGGGGGACTATTTTGCCGGACCGAATCACACACTGCCCACCGGAGGGACTGCGCGCTTTTCAAGCCCGCTGTCGGTGGATGATTTCGTAAAGAAGATGCAGTATACCTATTATTCACGCGACGCGCTTGAGAGCGTTGCCTCCGACGTTGCCCTGTTTGCCCGCAAGGAGGGACTGACAGCCCATGCGCGCAGCGCCCTTGTACGCACGGAGGATGATGAATGAGCCGTTTTTTCAGCAGCAAATACGCCTCCCTTGAGCCTTACACCCCGGGCGAACAGCCCAAGGAGCGAAAATACATCAAACTGAACACCAACGAATCCCCCTACCCGCCCTCAGCTCTTGCCGTAAAGTACGCATCGCAGGCGGCAGAGGGGCTTGAGCTTTACTCCGACCCGGAGTGCCGGGAGCTTCGCGCCGAGGCGGCAAAGTATTTCGGCGTTTCTCCCGACGAGCTTGTCTTTACCAACGGCTCGGACGAGATCCTGAACTTTGCCTTCATGGCGTTCTGCGACAAAAGCACCCCGGCGGTGTTTCCCGACATTACCTACGGCTTTTACCCGGTATTTGCAGAGCTTGGCGGTATTTCCTACACCGAAATACCGCTTGCAGATGACTTTACGGTAGACACCAACGATTACATAGGTCAGCACAAAACAATATTCATTGCCAATCCCAACGCCCCCACGGGGATCGCCCTGCCGCTTTCGGATATCCGACGCATTATTGAGGGCAACCCGGATAACATCGTTGTGATCGACGAGGCGTACGTGGACTTCGGAGCGGAGAGCTGTGTTCCGCTGATACACGAATACCGCAACCTGCTTGTGACGCAGACCTTTTCAAAATCCCGCTCGATGGCGGGAGCAAGGCTCGGAATCGGCATTGCCTCGGCGGAGCTTATTGCCGACCTTAACGCAATACGCTATTCCACCAATCCCTACAATGTAAACAGTATGACTCTTGTGGCAGGTCTTGGAGCTTTGCGGGACGATGAGTACACAAAGAAAAACTGCGAAAGCATCCGCCGCACCCGCGAGGACACGGCGGCAGAGCTTAAAAAACTCGGCTTTACCCTCACCCCCTCCGGCGCAAACTTCCTGTTTGCAAAGCATCCGGATGTCAAAGGAGAGGAAATCTACCTGCGGCTGAAGGAAAATGGCATTCTCGTCCGGCACTTCAGCAAGCCGCGCATACGCGATTACAACCGCATCACCGTCGGAACTCCCGAACAGATGCAGACACTTTTAAGCACTCTCAGAACGATACTGGAGGAAAACCAATGAGAAGCGCAGAGATAAAACGCAAAACGGCTGAGACGGATATCTCACTTACCCTTGAGCTTGACGGTTCGGGAAAGGGCAGCATCAGGAGCGGCTGCGGCTTTCTTGACCACATGCTGACGCTTTTTGCCGCCCACGGCGGCTTTGACCTTACTCTCTCCTGCACCGGAGACACATATGTCGATTATCACCACACCGTGGAGGACATAGGCATTGCGCTCGGCAAGGCATTTTGCATGGCGCTGGGTGAAAAACGCGGCATCTGCCGCTACGGAAGTATCATTCTGCCGATGGACGAAGCTCTCCTGCTTGCGGCGGTGGATCTTTCCGGCAGGGACTGTCTTGGATACGACCTTGCGATACCTACCGAGAAGGTGGGGGACTTTGACACCGAGCTTACCCGTGAATTCTGGCTGGGCTTTGTCCGCAATGCCGGCTGCTCGCTGCATCTGCGCAGCCTCGCGGGGGACAATTCCCACCACATAATAGAGGGAGCCTTCAAAGCGGCGGCACGCGCTATAAAGGCTGCCGTTAAGCTCGACCCCGACGCGGCGGACGTCATTCCGTCCACCAAAGGAGTGCTCTGATGGTCGCCATTGTTGATTACGGAGTGGGGAATCTTTTCTCGCTTGGAAGCTCCTTTGCCGCCATAGGAGAGGAGGCTTGTGTGACTTCCGACCCCACAGAGCTGTGCCGCGCCGACCGCATAGTGCTTCCCGGTGTTGGGGCATTCGGCGACGCGGCGGAAAAGCTGAAAAAAACCGGACTTGACCGCGTGCTTATCAGTGAAGCCGGGCGCGGCAAGCCCCTGCTCGGCATCTGCCTCGGAATGCAGCTGCTTTTTGAGCGCAGCTTTGAATATGGCACTCACGAGGGACTTGGGCTGATACCCGGTGAGGTCCGCCCTATCTCGGAGATGATCCCCGAAGGGCTTAAAATTCCGCATATCGGCTGGAACGCCCTGAATTTCGTCGGCAGACGCCACCCGCTGTTTTCGCGTCTTGGGGAGAAAGAATTCGTCTACTTCGTTCACTCGTATGCCGGAGCAAATTGCGGCGATTCTCTTATCGCCACTGCGGAGTACGGCGCGCCGCTTACCGCCGCCGTGGCAAAAAAGAATGTGATGGGGTGTCAGTTCCACCCCGAAAAAAGCGGAAACGCCGGACTTGAAATACTTCGAGCCTTCTGCGGATTAAAGGAGACAGACCTATGCTGATTTTTCCCGCCATAGACCTTTACGAGGGTCACGCGGTGCGCCTTTACAAGGGTGATTACAGCCGCATGACCGTATACAGCGACGACCCGCTGTCGGTAGCCGAAGACTTCCGCCAAAAGGGCGCGGGACAGATACATCTTGTTGACCTTGAGGGCGCGCGCAGCGGAGGCACGCCGAACCTCGGCACTGTCTGCCGGATAAAGGAGCGCACCGGGCTTTTCTGCGAGGTCGGCGGAGGCATACGCAGCATGGAGGTCGCGGACGCATATATCGGCGCGGGAGTTGACCGGGTCATCCTCGGCACCGCCGCCGTGACAAACGAAGACTTTGCCGCACGCGCGGCTGAAAGATACGGCGACAAAATAGCGGTCGGGATCGACGTGCGCGACGGAAAGGTCGCGATCCGGGGATGGACGGAAACCTCGGCGCTCGACGCCGTGGAGTTCTGCCGGCGCATGAAGTCGCTCGGAATTACGACCTTTATCTGCACCGATATCTCAAAGGACGGGGCAATGCGTGGAGCAAACCACGATATGTACCGCGCCTTTTCCGAGGTGGGCGGCATAGATCTTATCGCCTCCGGCGGCGTATCCTCGCTCTCCGACGTGCGCGCGCTCGCGGCTGCCGGACTTTACGGAGCGATAATAGGAAAAGCATACTACACAGGTGACATAGACCTTACGGGGGCAATAGAGGCGGCAAAATGATTACAAAACGTATTATTCCCTGCCTTGACGTAAGAGACGGCAGGGTAGTCAAGGGCGTAAATTTTGAGGGGATACGGGATGTGTCCTCTCCGGTCGAGCTCGCGCGCTATTACAGCTCTGCGGGAGCGGACGAGCTGGTGTTTTACGACATCACCGCCTCCTTTGAGGGACGAAAGCTCTTTACCGACGTGCTGACCGAAACGGCGCGTCAGGTGTTCATACCGCTGACTGTCGGGGGTGGAATAAACACCGTCGCCGACTTTGAGCGGGTGCTCGGCTGCGGAGCGGACAAGGTAAGCGTAAATTCCGGAGCGATACGCAACCCGTCTCTTATCGGTGAGGCGGCGCGTCTTTACGGCGACCAGTGCGTGGTGCTTTCGGCGGACGTCCGCCGCGTGGGCGGCGAGTTTCATGTCTTTGCCAAGGGCGGACGCGAGGACACCGGTATGGAAGCAATAGAATGGATTCGCCGCTGCGTCGGAAACGGCGCGGGCGAGGTGGTGGTCAACTCCATTGACACCGACGGGGTCAAGGGAGGCTTTGACATTGAAATGCTTGACGCAGTCTGCCGCGCCGTGTCGGTTCCGGTAATTGCCTCGGGCGGTGCAGGCTGTGCGGAGGACTTTATCCGCCTGTTCCGCGCGCTGCCGGGTGTGGACGCGGGGCTTGCCGCCTCCGTTTTCCATTTCGGTGAAGTGAATATCCGAAAGCTTAAGGAAAAAATGGCTCATAACGGCATTCCCGCGCGGCTGTAAGCTGTAAGAAGATAAAAGCACCAAAGGACTGCCGATCCCGCCCGGGAGCGCGATGCCTCGGGCAACAGAAAGGAATTTGAAAATGATCTCAATTGACGAGCTGAAATTTGATGAGATGGGGCTTATCCCCGCAATAGTTGTAAACGCCAAAAACGGTCGTGTGCTGACACTTGCGTACATGAACCGTGAAACACTCGAAATGTCGATGGAAAAGGAGCTTACCTGCTTCTGGAGCCGTTCGCGTCAAAAGGTGTGGGTCAAGGGAGAGACGAGCGGAAATTTCCAGCACATCGTCTCGATAACAGCCGACTGCGACCGCGACGCGCTTGTTATCATGACAGAGCCGGACGGTCCTGCCTGCCATCTCGGCACTGACTCCTGCTTTGAATATCCCGTTTTTTGCAGCGAGGAGCGTCATGAATTTTCAGCAGAGGGGCTTATGGAGCTGATACGCGGACGCAAGACCGAAAAAAAGGAAGGCTCCTACACCACATACCTCTTTGAAAAGGGAATTGACAAGATACTCAAAAAGGTGGGCGAGGAAAGCACCGAGGTCATAATTGCCGGCAAAGCGGGGGACAAAAAAGAAACCGTATATGAAATAGCCGACCTTGCTTATCACGTTATGGTGCTGATGGTCGAGATGGGCATATCCCTTGAGGACATCCGCGACGAGCTTGCCTCACGCCATGTCATCGACCATAAGGTAAAGCAGGAAAAAATGACAAAATGACCGCTTGTGACTTTCACCTTCACACCACCTTCAGCGACGGGAAAAACACTCCCGAGGAGATGGTGCTTGCTGCCATCCGGCGCGGTTTTGATACGGTCGGTTTTTCCGACCATTCCTATACCGCCTTTGACGAGAGCTGGTGTATGCCCAAGAACAGAATTTCCGATTACCGCGCGGAGATCGCGCGTCTTGGGAAAAAATATTCCGGGCAGATAAATATCCTTTGCGGGATCGAGCAGGATATCTGCTCGGACGAGCCTTTGGAGGGCTACGACTACGCAATAGGCTCGGTACACTATGTAAAAGCCAAAGAGCGGTATTTTCAGATAGACGAAAGCGCCGCCGCGACCGCAAAAGCGGTGCAGTGCGGCTTTGGCGGCGACCCGCTCTCCCTTGCCGAGGCGTACTTTGCCTCTGTTGCGGAGTTTGCCGATAACCCCGCCATAGGTATCGTGGGGCATTTTGACCTCATCACCAAATTCTGCGAGCAAGCGCCCATCTTTGATGAGGATGACCCGCGCTATAAAAAAGCGTGGCAGTCCGCCACCGATCGGCTTATTGCCGCCGGAAAGTGCTTTGAGATAAACACCGGCGCGATATCGCGCGGATACCGCACCTCCCCATACCCCTCGGAAAGGATCATTTCCTATCTTATTGAAAAAGAAGCCCGGCTGATCCTGTCGAGCGACAGTCACAGCCGGGATAATATCGGTTTTGGATTTGATGCCGTGGAGGGCAAATACGGGGATAAACTGCGTATCAGCACGCCCGACATCGTGTCTCAGATCTCTGTCGTGCCCTCAAAGACCAGTCTTGTGTCGCCCGAAAGCACGATACCCTCATCGCGGTAATTCACCGTAAGGTCACCGCCGCGCAGCTTCACGACCACGTCCTCGCCCTTACGGCAATAGCCGTTTTCAACAGCCGCTACGACAGCCGCACACGCGCCGGTCCCGCAGGCAAGAGTTTCACCGTTTCCGCGTTCCCAGACACGCATCTTCAGCATGTTTTTGTTTACGACGCGCACAAACTCGGTGTTGACCCTTTCCGGGAAGATCGGCGCGTTTTCAAATTGAGGTCCTATCTTTTCGATATCCACCTCGTCCACCCGGTCGCAGAAGACAACGCAGTGCGGGTTACCCACCGAAAGACAGCTTACGCGGTATTCCACGCCTCCGACGGTTACGGGCGCGCCTATAAGCCGCTTACTTTCGCATATCACCGGAACCTTTTCCGCTTCCAGCACGGCTTTGCCCATGTCAACATCGACCATAGTCACGCGGTCGTCGCGGGTGTAGAGTCTGAGACTCTTTATTCCGCTTGAGGTTTCTATCTTCATTTCAAGCCGCGGGACGATACCCTTGTCGTAAAGGTATTTTCCCACCGAGCGGATGCAGTTGCCCGCCATCCGCCCTTCCGAGCCGTCGCGATTGAAGATGCGCATACGCGCGTCGGCAACGTCCGAGTCTTCGATGAGCACCAGCCCGTCGGCTCCCACTCCGTAATGGCGGTCGCAAAGCCCGATGCAAAGCGACTCGGGGCAGCTGAGCACCCCTCCGGCGGAACCGGCGGCTGAGGCGCGGTTGTCAACAAAGATATAGTCATCCCCCGTAGCCTGCAGCTTGGCAAAAGAGACGCATTGCTTTTCAGTGCGCATATGGTTTATGTCCACAAGCTCGGTGTTGCCTTCGTTGAAGCGTCCGGCAATGATGTCGGCAGCCGCGTGCGCGGTGTCAAGAGAGGTAAAACAGGGTATTGAAAGCGCAAGCGCGCGGCGGCTGAGCGCGATATATTCCTCAACGGTTGAATCCAGCAGCGCACCGGTGTACACGATATAGCTTATTTTTCCGCTGTCGAGCAGGTCAAAGGAATCGCTGTACGGCACTTCGGTCACGTCAATGCCGAGTGAGCGTATCGACTGCGCCGTCTCCTCGGTGGCGTAAAGGGAAAAGTGCAGATCGTCCAGCTTCTTGGCAAGAGAGACCACCTCCGACTGGTCGTGAGTGTCAACACTGATGTAGACTCCCACGCTTCTGTCTGCCTGCGGATACCTGAGCCGTCTGCCGGACGCGGTCATGCCCTTGAAAAGCGCCTCGTTGAGCGTCTTTCCGATACCCAGTACCTCACCGGTCGATTTCATCTCCGGTCCGAGGTAGGAGTTGGCGTCGGTCAGCTTTTCAAATGAAAATACCGGAACCTTGACGGCAAAGTAGGGCGGAGTGCGGTAAAGTCCCGTGCCGTATCCGGCATCGGCAAGACTTTCGCCCACCATCACGCGGGAGGCTATCTCCACCATCGGGACTCCCGTCACCTTACTTATGTAAGGCACGGTGCGCGACGCGCGCGGATTGACCTCGATAACGTACAGCCCGCCCTCATAAATAAGGTACTGGATGTTGACAAGTCCCCGCGTGCCGAGCGCCAGCGCCAGCTTTTCAGAGCATTCGGCGATCGTGGCGCGCATTTTGTCGTTTATGTTGTACGGGGGATAAACGGCGATCGAATCTCCGCTGTGAACTCCGGTGCGCTCGATATGCTCCATGATTCCGGGAATCAGCACGTCTTTGCCGTCAGAGATCACATCGACCTCAAGCTCGATGCCCATCATATACTTGTCAACCAGAACCGGATTGTCTATCCCCGCCGAGAGAATGCGCTTCATATAGCGGCGCACCTCCGCCTCGTCATGAACTATGCGCATATTCTGCCCACCTATGACATACGAGGGGCGCAGAAGCACCGGGTAACCCAGACGCCGCGCGGCACTGACCGCATCCTCCTCGCCCGACACTCCCAGCCCCTGCGGGCGGCGTATTCCAGTGGTTTCAAGCAGGCGGTCAAAGCGCTCGCGATCCTCGGCAATGTCAATTCCCTCCGCGGATGTGCCGAGAATACGTATGCCGTTCCGGTCAAGGAAGGAGGTCAGCTTTATTGCGGTCTGACCGCCGAAGGCGACGACCACGCCGACCGGTTTTTCCACACGGATGATGTTCATCACATCCTCCTCGCACAGCGGCTCAAAATAAAGCCTGTCCGCGGTGTCATAGTCGGTGGAAACGGTTTCGGGATTGTTGTTGACAATGACCACATCGTATCCGAGACGTTTTAGCGCCCACACGCAGTGGACGGAGGAATAGTCAAATTCAATTCCCTGTCCTATGCGGATGGGTCCCGAGCCGAGCACCATTACCACAGGCTTGCCGGAGCGCGGGAAGCCGCGTGACTCGCACTCGCCGCCCACGGAGGAGTAAAAGTAGGGCGTTTCGGCGTCAAATTCCGCCGCGCAGGTGTCAACCATTTTGTACGAAAGCTCGCATCCGGGCAGCGCGTCCGCTCCCGACAGACGCATCAGCGCGCGGTCGGTATACCCCAGTTTTTTGCCCTCATAATATGCGTCCGCGTCGATCCCGCGGGCGATCCTTTTTTCATAATCCGCAAGATGCGCGAGCTTGCAAAGGAAAAACCGGTCAATGCGGGTAAGGGCGGATATCTCGTCAATGCTCATACCGCTCTTTATCGCCTCAAACACACTGAAAAGCCGCCGGTCATCCGGCACTTTAAGCCGCTCGGCAAGCGGCATATCGGAGATCGGCGCGGCACTGATCGTGTCAAGAGATATCTCCGCGCCGCGCACAGCCTTCATCAGCGCCGCCTCAAAGGAGGTCGCAATAGCCATGACCTCACCCGTCGCCTTCATCTGAGTGCCGAGCCTGCGGGAAGCGCCCGCGAATTTATCAAAGGGCCACTTGGGCAGCTTGACCACCACATAGTCGAGCGCAGGCTCAAAGCAGGCGCAGGTCTTTCCGGTAATGTCGTTCTTTATCTCGTCAAGAGTGTAGCCAAGTGCGATCTTCGTGGTTATTTTGGCAATTGGATACCCCGTAGCCTTTGATGCAAGAGCAGATGAGCGTGAAACACGGGGATTGACCTCGATAACGGCATACTCAAAGCTGTCGGGGTTCAGGGCAAACTGGCAGTTGCAGCCGCCGACGATACCGAGAGCCGATATTATGTTGAGAGATGCCGAACGGAGCATCTGATACTCCCGGTCGGAAAGCGTCAGTGCCGGAGCGACGACGATACTGTCCCCGGTATGTATGCCCACGGGATCAAAGTTTTCCATCGAGCAGACGGCAACGGCGTTGCCCGCCGCGTCCCGCATAGTCTCAAACTCAATTTCCTTCCAGCCGTAGATGTATTTTTCAACAAGTATCTGCGTGATCGGGGAAGCGTCAAGTCCGCTGCGCGCCGTCCCTCTCAGCTCCTCCTCGCTGTACGCAACTCCGCCGCCCGAACCGCCAAGAGTAAAGGCGGGGCGGACTATCACTGGATATCCTATCCTTTCGGCAACTGACAGCGCCGTCTCTACATCCTCCGCGATCCCGGAGGGGATGACAGGCTCGCCTATCTGCGTCATGGTCTCCTTGAAAAGCTCGCGGTCCTCCGCGCGGTCGATGGCGTCTGTATTTGTACCGATAAGCCTGACGCCGTGGGAGCGCAGAAAGCCCTCCTTTTCGAGCTGCATCGCAAGCGTCAGCCCGGTCTGCCCTCCAAGACCTGCAAGCAGGCTGTCGGGCCGCTCCTTATCAATAATGCGCTCAAGGGTGCGGACGGTCATCGGCTCAAGATAGATCTCATCCGCAAGAGCCCGGTCGGTCATTATCGTGGCGGGATTGGAATTTACCAGTACCACGTTCACCCCTGCCTCCCGCAGCACGCGGCACGCCTGCGCGCCCGCGTAGTCAAACTCTGCCGCCTGACCTATGACAATAGGTCCCGAGCCGATGACGAGAACCTTTTTTATGCTTGAATCAAACGGCATATCCTTCCTCCCCCTTTTCCATCATTCCGCAGAATCTGTCAAACAAAAACCCGGTGTCGTGCGGTCCCGAGCGTGCCTCAGGGTGAAACTGCACCGAAAAAGCGCAAAGTCCCGGGTAGTCTATCCCCTCGCAGGTGCCGTCGTTGGCGTTGATGTAGCGCTGTACGCCGTCTGTAAGGCTTTCTCCCACCACCGCATAGCCGTGGTTCTGACTTGTGATATATGTCCGCGTACCGCACAGATCGCGCACCGGCTGATTGCAGCCGCGATGCCCGTATTTCAGCTTGACGGTGCGTGCGCCGCGCGAAAGTGCCATAAGCTGATGACCAAGGCAGATGCCGAACAGCGGGACTTTTCCGAACAGCTTTGATATTTCGCTTATGATCCCGACATTTTCCGCCGGGTCGCCCGGACCGTTTGAAAGCATCACTCCGTCCGGCGACAGGGCAAGTATTTCCCCCGCTCCGGTAAACGCCGGGACGGATATCACCTCGCACCCCCGGCGGCAAAGAGCATCAATAATGCCTGCCTTTGCACCGAAGTCCATCAGCACGACGCGGAATTTACGCTCTCCCGAGGCGGGAAAAACACGTTTTTCGCGGGTGCTTACGGCGGAGACTGCGTCCTTTACGGAATATTCCGCCGCCGGGGAAATATCCGCAGGTATTTTGTCGCATATCAGGGCATTGGTAACTCCGTGCTCACGAATAATGCGGGTCAGCTCGCGTGTATCCACACCGCAGATGCCGGGTACGCCGCAGCGGCGCAGAAAGCCGTCAATGCTGCCCTCAGAGCGGAAGTTTGACGGAGAATCGCACCACTCGCGCACCACATATCCGCGCACATAGCAGCCGCCCTCAAAATCCTCCGGTATAATTCCGTAGTTGCCGATAAGAGGAAAGGTCTGCATGACTATCTGCCCACAGTAGCTGGGGTCGGTCAGCGTTTCGATATATCCGCACATTCCGGTGGTAAACACCAGTTCGCCGACGCACTCTGCCTCCGCGCCGAAGCCCTCCCCCTCAAAAACCGTTCCGTCCTGTAATATCAGATACCTTTTCACAGTGATTCACATCCAATTCAAGTTTACGGGCGCCCGATCTCAGAGCGTGGCAGCCATGACCGCCTTTATGGTGTGCATACGGTTTTCCGCCTCGCGGAAAACGACCGACTGCGCACTTTCAAACACCTCGTCGGTGACCTCCATGCTGTCCCTGCCGAATTTTTCTCCCATCTCTTTGCCCACCTGCGTTTTAAGGTCGTGATATGAGGGCAGACAGTGCATGAACACCGTCTCCGCTTTACCGCTCGCCGCCATGAGCGCCGCATTCACCTGATAAGGTGACAGCTCGGCAATGCGCTCCTGCCACACCGACTCCGGCTCGCCCATCGATACCCAGATATCGGTATAGATGACGTCCGCGCCTCGCACAGCCTCCGCCGGGTCTGTCTCAAAGCGCAGCACCGAGCCGCTTTCGGCGGCAATAGCGCGGCATTCCGCCACGAGCGCGGCGTCGGGGAAATATTTTTCCGGCGCGCAGGCGGTAAAGTTCAGCCCCAGCTTTGCACAGCCCACCATAAGGGAATTGCCCATATTAAAGCGGGCGTCTCCCATGTAGACCAGATCTATACCTTTAAGCCTTCCGAACTGCTCGCGTACCGTCAGCATATCGGCAAGTATCTGCGTGGGGTGAAATTCGTCCGTCAGCCCGTTCCAGACCGGAACGGAGGAGTATTTTGCCAGCTCCTCAACCGTTGTCTGTGCGTATCCGCGGTACTCTATTCCGTCAAACATGGAGGAAAGCACGCGCGCGGTGTCGGCTATACTTTCCTTTTTGCCTATCTGCGAGCCGGAGGGGTCAAGATATGTAACTCCCATACCGAGGTCGCGCGCGGCAACCTCAAAGCTGCACCGTGTGCGTGTGCTGGTCTTTTCAAATATCAGCGCAATGTTTTTGCCCTCGCAGTATTTGTGTGGGATGCCCGCCTTCTTTTTTTCCTTGAGTCCGGCGGCAAGGTCGATAAGCCCCAGTATCTCCTCGCCTGTAAAATCAAGCAGCTTAAGAAAATCCCTGCCCTTTATATTCATATCATTCACCATACCTTTCGGATGCGCGTCACCGGCTCTGCCGCCGCTTACTCAGCGCATACTTTTTTTATTATTTCAATTGCTTTCCTGAGCAGCTCAAATGGAATATTCAGCGCCGGCAGAAGCCGCAGCTTGTCCTTCGCCGTAAGCACGAGGACCCCCTCTTCCATGCACCTGTCAGCCACCTCGCGGGCGGGCTTTTCTGTCTTTATCCCTATCATAAGCCCCAGCCCCGTGACACCTTCCACTCCCGGCGCACCCTCAAGCTCGCGGAAAATATATTCCGACTTTTTTTCAACCTCGCCAAGCAGTCCGTCGTCAAGACGGGAAAGAACATGCAGCGCCCCCGCGCAGGCAACCGGATTGCCGCCGAAGGTCGAGCCGTGAAGTCCGGGAGAAAAAACGTCCTTTACCCTCTCGCCAAGCATCGCAGCTCCAATCGGAAGTCCGCCGCCCAGACCCTTTGCCGTGGTGACGATATCGGGAGTGAAGCCGTAATTCATATATGCATAAAGCCTGCCGCTGCGTCCGTTTCCGCACTGAACCTCGTCATCTATAAGCAGGATATCCCGCTCCTTTGCCAGCTTTACCGCCGCGCGGATGAGATCCTCATCAAGCGGAAGCACTCCGCCCTCTCCTCGCACAGGCTCAAACATCACCGCGGCGGTATTTTCGTCAACGGCTTCAAGCAGTGAGGGAGCCGTCGGCTCGACAGAAACAAAGCCCTCGGTCAGCGGCAGGAAGTCACGGTGAAACACCTCCTGACCCGTCGCCGCAAGCGTGGTCAGCGTCCTGCCGTGAAAGCTGTTTTTAAGCGTAATTATCTTATAACATCCGGCGCCCTTGCGTTCCGCCGCGTATTTACGCGCCGCCTTTATTGCGCATTCGTTAGCCTCCGCGCCCGAATTTGCAAAAAACACCTTTTTCATTCCGGTGCGGCGGCAAAGCTCGGCAGCAAGACGCGCGCACGGCTCGGTATAATAAAGATTGGAGGCGTGCTGAAGCGTTCCGAGCTGCTCCGTTACGGCGGATATCCACCCATCGTCGCACACTCCGAGCGTGTTCACGGCAATACCGCTGCCCATATCAATGTATTCCCTGCCACGTGAGTCCCACATGAGCGAGCCTTTGCCTTTTACCAGCTCTATCCCAAAGCGCGCGTATGTCGGCGCAACATATTCCCGATCGAGAGAAAATATATCAGTCATCTTCGCCTCCGTCAAACATTGTTCCGATGCCCTCATCGGTCAGTGTCTCAATAAGTATCGAATGAGGTATCCTGCCGTCGATTATGAACACACGCCTCACTCCGTCGCGCACCGCCTGCGCGCAGCATTCTACCTTCGGTATCATGCCGCCGACAATTACCCCCTCCTTTATCAGACGCTCGGTATCTTTTACGCCTATGTGGGAAATAAGTGTTGAGGGATCATCCTTATCCTGCAGAATACCTGCAATGTCGGTAAGCGTGATAAGACCCTCCGCTCCCAGCGCCGCCGCTATTTTTGCCGCCGCAGTATCGGCGTTTATGTTGTAAACATTCCCCTCGTCGTCGCAGCCGAGGGTGGAGATGACCGGTATATACCCCTTTTCCAGCACGTCAAGCACCGGCTTGGGGTCTATCTTTGTGACTTTTCCGACATACCCGAGCCGCTCGTCCCTTACCTCTGCCTTTATCATGTGGCCGTCAATTCCCGAAAGCCCGATGGCAGAGCCGCCGCAGCATTCAAGCAGATTGACAAGATTTTTATTTATCCTCCCGGCAAGCACCATCTGCGCCACGTCCACCGTCTCGCGGTCTGTGACGCGCAGACCGTCCACAAACTGAGTCTCTTTGCCCATCCTTGTCAGCATTTCGGTGATCTCGGGACCGCCGCCGTGTATCAGCACCACACGCACGCCGATGAGATTCAGCAGCACTATATCCTGCGCCACGGAGTTTTTCAGCTTTTCACTGGTCATGGCATTTCCGCCGTACTTGACCACAAGTATCTTTCCGGTGTATTTTTTTATGTACGGCAGCGCGTGAACAAGTATCTGCGCGCGGTCCGCATTTGAAACATTCATCCGATTCCCCTGCCTTTCATACGCTGAGTGTTTGTGCTTCGGTAAGCATTACGTGCGGTAGTCGCCGTTTATCCTGACGTAATCGTATGTAAGATCGCAGCCCCACGCGACGGCGCACGCATCTCCGTCATTAAGATCTATCTTTATTGTGATCTCGTGCTCAAGCAGTATCTGCTTTGCCTTCTCCTCCGAAAAATCCACGCCTGCGCCGTTTTTGCAAACAGCGATCTCTCCGGCTGCCGACGCAAAAGCCACATCCACCTTGCCGACGTCCACCGCCGCGCCGCTGTAACCGATGGCGCAAAGCACCCTGCCCCAGTTCGCATCGGCTCCGAACATAGCCGCCTTTGTAAGCGACGAGCATATTACAGACTTTGCAACCGTTTTTGCCGTCATAAGCTCCTTCGCCCCCGTGACCGAGCATTCTATCATCTTGGTCGCGCCCTCGCCGTCCCCGGCTATCGCCTTGCAAAGATAAACGGTCACGGTGTTGAGCGCCTTCATGAATTCAGAAAAATCCTCCCCCTCGGAGGTGATCTCCTTATTTCCCGCCATTCCGTTTGCAAGTATCGACACCATGTCATTTGTCGATGTGTCTCCGTCCACGCTGACCATGTTGAAGGTGCTTTGAATATCTGTGGAAAGCGCCTTCTTCAGCATTTGCGTGCTTATTGCACAGTCGGTGGTGATAAAGACCAGCATCGTCGCCATGTTTGGATGGATCATGCCGGAGCCTTTAGCTATCCCGCCTATTTTACATTCCACGCCGCCGATATCAAAGCTGACGGCAATTTCCTTTTTCTTTGTATCGGTGGTCATGATGCCCTCGGCGGCAAGCCCGCTGTGCGCGCCAAGACCCGCGGCAAGCGCTTCCATTCCCGCGGCAATGGGTTCAAGGGACAGAGGCTGTCCGATAACTCCGGTGGAGGCGACAATTACGTCCTCCGGCTGGATGCCGAGCGCCGCGGCGGTCAACTCACTCATTTTTTCGGCAATTTCAATGCCGTTTGCATTGCAGGTGTTGGCATTTCCGCTGTTGCAGATGACAGCCTGTGCCTTGCCGTCCTCAAGATGCTTCTTTGTGACCGTGAGCGGCGCGCCCTTGACAAGATTTGTGGTATACACCGACGCCGCGTTTGCGGGTACAGAGCTGAAAATCAGCGAAAGATCGCGTTTTGTTTTGTTTTTGCGGATACCGCAGTGAATTCCGTTTGCCGTAAAGCCCTTTGCGGCGGTTACTCCGCCCTCTGTTATCTTCATTTTTTTACCATGCCTTTCTGACGTCAGATAATCATGTATCAGAGCACAAGTCCCGCCGTCTCGCTGACGCCGAGAACAATATTAAGTATTTCGACCGCCGCGCCCGACGCACCCTTGCCGAGATTGTCGTACCGCGCCGTAAGCAGTATTCTTTCTTCGTTTCCGAGCACGGATATCTCCATGCTGTCCTTGCCCGACATCGCCGCCGCCGACAGCATTCCGTCGCCGTCGTCCGCTGCCTCTACGTACCGGACTGTTTCTCCGGCATATTTTTGTCGGTACAGCGCCTTTATCTCATCCGACGACGCGCCGCCCTCAAGCCATGAGGCAAACAGCGGGACCGTCACCTCCATGCCGCTGTAAAAATCCGCGACTATGGGGCAAAAGACCGGCTCATGCTCAAGCCCTGTTATCGCCTTCATCTCACGCAGATGCTTGTGCTTCTGCGCAAGACCGTACTGACGCGGCGCGCCAAGCAGGGCGCATCTTTCGGCGTCCTCATACTGAGCGATCATTTTTTTGCCGCCGCCGCTGTATCCGGTAAGTGAGTGACAGCACAGCATAGCTCCGGGGGAAAGTATTCCGGCTTCGACAAGCGGAGCCACCAGCGCAATGAAACCGCTGGCGTGACAGCCGGGAACCGCTATGCGCCGGGACTCGGCAATGTGCGCTCTTATATTTTCCGAAAGCTCCGGGAAGCCGTATACCCAGCCTGGAGCGGTCCGGTGAGCCGTTGAGGTGTCAATTACCACCGTATCGGGATCTTCGATCATTCCGACCGCCTCAATTGCCGCCTCATCCGGCAGGCAAAGGAATACAATGTCCGCCGCGTTCAGCGCCGCGTGTCGGTACGCGGGGTCTTTTCGCTCCTCCTCCGGAAGCCTTATAAGCTCAATGTCCGTCCTCCCGCCTATGCGTTCGTAGATACGCAGTCCGGTCGTTCCCGCGCTGCCGTCAATAAATATTTTTTTCAATTTCACAAGCCTCCGCAAAAAGCCTACGCGGGCAGCTCTGTCCGCCCTTGATATATGGTGATCTATAATAGCAACCATGTAGCTTTTATGCATCTTATTATATCACATATTGCATAAATATGCAATATGAATCGCATATAATGTATAAAAATCCATGTTCCGAACAAAATATATCGCCCTCGGGAAAAATTAATTGTGCAAAGTGATACGGCTTTATCCGCCGGATGAATAAAAAAGCACGGGCACTCCGGAGTTATGCACAACCGGAATGCCCATGTACTGTTTTTTGACTCTATTATTGCGGCAGCGGACTTTTTTCCCGTTCTTTGGCAAGGAAATATATCTCCTCCGTGGCAAAGGAGAGCTTTGTCACCGCGTCCCGCCTTGAAAGATAGCACCAGAAGCTGTCGTCGGGGACGGAGATGTCCACGCAGTCACCTCTGCCAAGATAATCGTATTCAATGTGCATACTCTCAAGCTCCAGCGGCTTCTTCGTCACTGTAAGCGGACCGCGCCCGTAATAATCGGGACATTCTATCACCGTCCCCGCGGGCGACTGCACGAGTCTGCCCGTTCCCTGAGAGTAAAACCTGCGCCATCCGGGCAGAGTTTCTATCCTCACCTCGTCCTCAAAATAATAGCTCCCGTCGCGTATCTCGCGGCGCACGCACTCCCGCTCCCACGCCGACCAGTCGGGAATGTGCGGGTAAACCGTCTCACCTCCGTCAACTGCGGCAAGCGAACCGTCGGTCTGCATTTCCCACTCAGCGCCGCACGCGGCGCAGTGCAGATGCGTTCCGCCCGACTCCATGCGACCCTCACAGCCGCATCGGGCGCATTTATAAAGCAGAGCGTGAAGCCCGCGGGCGCGTTCGGGATGGTCAATGACCACGCCCTTTTCCTTCTGCCACGCAAAATCATCGTACCGGAAGCTCTCGCGTATCCGCCCGTTTATCTCCTCCCGCGTAAGGGTGCGCGCCTCATCCGCCGTAACGATACAGCTCATGTCCGCCTCGACATAGCTGCCCTTGTTTATTTTGTTCCACTGCGGACAGGTGATAAAGTTGCCGTGTATAGCTAAAGTGACCACAGGCACCCGGAGCATACGAACGAGAGACCCCAGCGAATCGGGCAGATATGAGGTACAGCCGTCAAGCGAGTACCGCGCCTCCGGGAACAGCACAAAAACCGTACCCAGCTCCTCGATGCAGTATTTGATATTGCGGATAAGATTTATATCCTGCACGAATTTGCGCTTTGCCAGCACCCCAAGCCTGCGCATAAGCGGAAGGGTGTAGGTATTGAAGCCTTCAAGCGTCATTACATTGTTTACCGGCTGAGGGTGCGTCGCACTGAGCATCAGATTAAAGTCCACCATAGATGAATGAGTCACCAGCATAAGGTATGGCTTTCCCTCTACTCCCTCCATACCGTGTTTGCGGATAACAGCTCCGCGCTTTTTAAGGTCGGGAAAGGATATGAGGTGCTTGGCAAGGCTCATAAGAAAGGTCGGGCGCTGCGGACGGCGGGCAAAATCAAAATGTTCAACTACTCCGTCCGCGGGATAAGCATATGCCTTCATATTTATCTCCTTTATGTATTACAGGATCCAGCCGATTGTAAAAGTCAGCAATTTAAAATAAAATCCGTTTTTTCGGTGGCTTTGCCGACGAAAAAACACCGCATAGACGTGCCAAGCGAGTCCGCGCGCCGAGGGGAGCCGCCAAAATCCGCGATTTTGGCGAGCGGCGATAAGCGCGCGTATCCCCGCCGCGCGGATCTCAATTGTAAAACGCAGTTTTACAATTGGCTGGTATTACAGTATCACATCAGCATTGTCGCGCCGGTATTTTCCGGGCGTGACGCCCTCCTCGCGGCGGAAAACGTCGGTGAAATACGACTGAGAGTCAAACCCGCACATTCCCGCGATTTCGGACAGCGGCAGCGAGGTGTTGATGAGCAGCTTCTGAGCCTCACGCATACGGACGTCAAGCAGATACCGCGCAGGAGTGACGCCTACCGAATTTTTGAAGATAAGATGAAAGTACGAGGGACTTATATGCGCCGAGGCGGCAATGTCGCCGAGCGTCAGCGGCGAGGCAAAATTCTCGCGCATGAACTCGGTGGCAATCAGAATATTGTGTGAGAAGCGACGGTATTTTTCATCTATCGAGCCGATGAGCTTGCCTGCCGAATAAATTGCGCTGATAAGCTCCATCAGCTTCCCGACGCAGTAAAGCTCGTATCCCTCCTCACGCTTAGCCCACGCGCTCGTCATGGCTCGGAATATATGCGGCGCACGCGTCTCGTCACACAGGCGCAGGCTGACCTGAAGCGGACGCAGATACTTGTCCTCAAACTCGCGGTCATGACAGATAAAATGCACGAACTGACATTCAAAATGACCCTTCGTGTAGCGTCGCTGCCCCGGATGCGCCACAAGGATCTTCCCCACCTCGTTGGGATAAGGCTCGCCGTTTACGTAATTTATTCCGCCCATCGCTTCGGTGCAAAGCTCGATCTCGTATGTCGGGACAGTCCTTACAGCCGAAAAAAGCGTCTTTCGTACATCCATTGAATTGTAGGTGCGCGTTTTAAGTATTTCAAGTCCGAATATCATGGCTGCCTCTCCCAAACTACAATAATATGATTTTCATATTTTTTCGTACTATTTTTATATAAATGAATATGCGGCGGCGGTATAATGTTCTTTGTAAGATTATAATACACATTTCTGCTTTCGTCAAGCCCGAAAGACAAATGCGGGCGGTTTTACCGGACATTTTTCGAAATATTACCCGGTTTCAAGGAGAGTTCAGTCCGTCAAGCGGAAGGCTGCGGGCGCGGCGCAGGCAGTGACCGAAAGGAGAAATAATAAAATGACGGAAATTTTCCGCAAACCGAAGATCGGCGTTCTGCTTATCGAGGCGGAGCGCTTCCGCGGGCTTGGCGAGGGTACGGCGCGCGGCACGTACGCCGTGCGTAAGGACGCAGAGGCGGCGGCTTACATAGAAAAAATAAAGGAATTTGCCGACGTGGTCTATCCCGGCCCGGTATGGGAACGCGACGGTGCAGAAAAAGCGGCGCGTCTTTTTTACAATGAAGGCGTTGACTGCGTTGCGGCAGGCTTCCTTTCATGGGCGGAGGACTTTGCCTGGATACGCTTTCTGCGCGAGCTGCCCCCCATGCCGCTGTTTTTCATGTCGGTGGTGCGCGACTCCCTCTCAATAACCGACACCAATGACGAGGATCAGTTCATTGATTTTCTTTCCGCCGGGGCTCTTGTCGGCTTTCAGGAGGCAAGCGGGTCCTTCCGTCGCTTTGACCGCCCGATGAGCGAAATGTGCATAGGCACACTTGACACCGTAACGGCAAGGCTTAAGACCTTTGCCTCTGCCGCTCGGGTGCGCTCAACTCTGCGCGCCTCACGCATATCCCTGCTTTCCTGCTACAACGAGGCAATGTGGGCGACATATCTTGATCCCTACAATATATTCATGAAGATAGGTCCCGAAATACATTTTCTTTCTGTCGCGGAGCTGGTAAACGAAATAAACCGCACACCGGACGAGACCGTGCGGAAAATAACCGACGAGCTTACCTCGACGCACGAGGTATATCCGAATGTCGATATGGAAAAGCTCGACGCTTCGGTGCGCGCCTCCTACGCCATGGAGCGCATAGCCCTTGCCGCCGGAACCGACCTGCTGGTGCTTAACGATATTGACACCGTGCTTTTCCGCGAGGTCGGTCTGCGACCCGGCTTTGCCCCGACAAGCGAGGACCTGCCGCTTGTAACCGTCCCGGAGGGCGACATCGGCGGCGGACTTGCCACCTATATCCTCCACGCGCTGACCGGACGCCGCTCTAACTTCATCGAGCCATTTTACATCGACCATGTGCGCGGAACCTTTGCGGCGGGTCACGCCGGACCTAATGACTACCGCGACCCCGACGGAAAAATGATAATAGCACGCGACGAGCGCTTTGCCAAGAGCGGCTGGAAGCACGCGGGAGCACCCTTTGCGTGGTATGTATTCCCCGAGGGCGAAAAGACGATGCTGCATATGTCCGAAAAGGACGGGAAGATGAAGATGGTCTGCGCGGTAGTTGACTGCCTGCCCACGCCGCACTACCTTGCAAGCTATTCGCACGCGGATTTTGCCCCGCGCGGAATGAGCCCCGAGGAGCTGTTCTCAAGGATCGCCGCCAACGGAGTTACCCAGCACTACGGGATAGTTCCGGGCGACGTTACCGCCGAGCTTGCCGACCTTGCCGGCATCATGGGCTTTGATTTCTGCAAAATAAGCTGACCCGGTCAGAAGAAAGGTTAATGAAAATGAAGAAAATTCTGCTTATAACCTACGACAACTGCGACGACAGCGAGGTGCTTTACCCGCTTTTCCGTATGCGCGAGGAGGGCTACACCGTGGACGTTGCGTCAATGGAAAAGCGCCAGATACGCGCAAAATACCACTTTACCGTTGATGCAAGCCTTCTGCTTGACGAGGTGGATCCCTCGGATTACGACGGACTTATCCTTCCCGGCGGCACAGCACCGGAAAAGATACGCCAGCAGCCCGCGGCGCTTGAGATCGCACGGTATTTTGACCGTGAGCATCTGCCCGTTGCGGCTATCTGCCACGGACCTCAGATACTCATAAGCGCCGGAACTCTGCGCGGCAGACACTGCACCTGCTATCCCGGTATACGCGACGACGTGATAGCCGCCGGCGGCATATACCGCGACGGCGAGGCAGTGGTTGACACAGACGCACGCCTTGTCACCTCCCGCCGCCCCGAAGACCTGCCCGCCTTTATGCGCGAATTTATCGCACTGCTGAAAGCCTGACCCCGAAATACGATCAAATTTAAGGAGACAAATCCATGTCATTTATGTTCAATCCCTTTCCCTATGACGATCCAAGTGCCGTAAACCGCATTGATGCGTCCGGCATCGACACCTCCTCCGCCGCCGTCGGCAATGACGCGGTAGCCGCATCCCTTGCCGGAATTATCCGCAAAGGCGGAGTCATCGCCCTTGACGGCTACACCACCGCACCCTTTGAGACGGTGCTCTCCCTTGCCGGAGACATTCAGAAGATAGCCGTTTCCTCAATTCTCAAGTCCCCCGCCGAGCTGCGCGAGCTTTTCCGCGACAATCTCCCCGAGGACAGAAAAAAAGACCCCGTACTGCTTTACGGCAAGCTCTTCAAGGAGGGCTATGCGGGAATATTCGACCCCGTAAAGCTCGCCGCACTCAAAAGCGCGCTTGAGACTGCCAAAAAAGAGGGCAGGACAGTCCTGCTCTGGGGCTACGGCGCGCTGTCCGAGGAGCTGCTGCCGTATGCCGACGTGAAAATATTCTGCGACATAACCCCCAAGCGCGCAGTGCTGAACATTAAAAAGGGCAATTTTTACAATCTCGGCTCAGACGAGCTTATGCCCTTCAAGGCAACGATGCGCCGCTGCTACTATGTCGATTTTGAGCTTGCCTTCACACTGCGCTCAAAGCTGCTTGCCGCGCACGGGATCGACTTCTACATCTGCGGAGACGATGCCGAAAAGCTCACCCTGCTCCCCTCGGCACTGCTTTTCTCCCTCATCGACCGCACACTTGAGTCCCCCTTCCGTCAGCGTCCCGTTTATCTTGAGGGCGTATGGGGCGGATATTACACCATGCACATCCGCAATCTGCCCGACAGCATGAAAAACTGCGCGTGGGTCTTTGATATGATCCCGATGGAGGTCAGCACCGTCATCGAGGCGGACGGACTTACAGTTGAAGTCCCCTTCTACACCGTTGTGTCCTCCTTCGGCGAAAAGCTGATGGGCAAAGAGTGCCTTGACGAGTTCCACGGCTTCTTCCCCATCCGCTTCAACTACGACGACACCTATCATGCCTCCGGAAATATGTCGGTCCAGCTTCACCCGGGCGCGGACTTTGTCATGAACGAAAACGGCGAGCTTGGCAGACAGGACGAAAGCTATTACGTTTTTGTCACCGGGCAGGGCGCGCGCACCTACCTCGGCTTCCGCAGCGGAGTCGATGTTGACGAGTTCGTGGACGAGGTGCTGAAGAGCGAAAAGGAACACACCGAGATTGACTATCAGAAATACATCTACGGCGTACACAGCGAACCGGGAGTGCAGGTGATGATCCCCGCCGGAACGATACACGCTTCGGGTCAGAATCAGGTCATCCTTGAGATCGGTTCTCTCACCGTTGGCTCATATACCTACAAGATGTACGACTACCTGCGCCGCGACCTTGACGGCAACCCGCGCCCGATACACTCATATTACGGCGCGAAAAACCTCAATCACAATATGACCGAGGAATACGTCAAGGCAAATCTCGTCAACGGACGCAAAAGAGTACTGCGCGAGGATGAAAACGGCAAGGAGCTCGTCGTAGGCGAGTGCGATCAGCTTTACTTCTCACTGCGCAACCTCGTGTTCGGCGACTATTTCACCGACGACACCAAACGCTATTCCGAAAGCGGTGATTTCTTCGTCTACGCGCTGGTGGACGGCGAGGATGTAACTGTAAGAAGCAAGGCGCACCCCGAAAGACAGTTCAGAATGAAATACATGGACATGGTGGTCATACCCGCCTCACTGGGCGAGGTCGAGCTTATCAACAACAAGCCCGGCACATGGACGGTCATGCACAAGACCATGCTCAAGCGCGGCGTGTAAGGCGCTTTCCTCAGCATGGAAAAATGTATTTACGCGCTTGACGCGGGCGGGAGCTATCTTAAATGCGCGCTGATAGACGGAAAGCTGAATGTTATCCCCGGCACGCATGACTCCGCGC
>ULVD01050334.1_pt1 | contig 34228 bp, 33 predicted proteins | sample 1959101 | NCBI WGS metagenome assembly ULVD01 (sample SAMEA4835777, study PRJEB28245) | human gut metagenome | biome: gut microbiome; material: fecal sample | place: Denmark | collected 2008
ATTTTCAAAAAAATTGACGTAAACAATCCGTTTTTTATCTCAATAACTTCATTTTACCTCTATAGGTTTTATTTCTTGAACAATTTATGTTTATACCAAAAGGCATCATCCTTTGTTAAAACCAAAACATCAATCGGACCACCACAAGTTTTCATCTCACAAGAAAATCGTTGATATTTTATGGTTAGATCAACCATAAACTCGGATAAATCGATACCATCTTTTAATGGCATAAGATGCGGATTGATGTTAATAGCTGGCTCTGCGTTAATGAGTTTTGTTAAAGCTTCTGGCGCACCATTCCACATCAAATTATATGTTACATTGTTAGACTCATCAATATTTTTACGTGTCTTTCCATTTGCATTGATTTCAAAAATATATGGTATATCATCATTATATCCACAAACATAAAAAATTGTCTTAGGATATTCCGACTTGTATCCTAATAATTTATCTGCAACCATCTCTGGCGTGTCCCCATTTGTAATATTGTTGATTTCAAACAAACGTATATAATCCGAGATCGTTTTTCCTTCAATTATCGCATCCCCCACAGATGCTATTCCGACTTGGCATTTGTTCAACAGAACAATTTTTTGAGCATTATCCGAAATTGAAAACTGTTTTATAGTTGTAGTTCCATCGGCAGTTTTTGTTTGACTTCCGGTTAATCTACTATCGGCAGCTATAGCTATTCCCTCAGGCAAATAAACTATACTTACAATTGACATGTTGTTCTCCTTTTTAACTTTAGTTCTGAATGCTACTTAAAACTTTTCATTTTTGCTGATAAAGTCTATCAGATTCACGTGTTTTATTCCACTACGTTGTTGCAAGAGATAGTCGGTTGTAACAACGTATCGCGGATAGTTATCTTTTATGCTTTCAAGCGGGCGATATTCACGTTCTTCCGTTTCTTTGCTTAAAGCAATAGTATAAGCAACTTGAATATAAGCATATTGCATATTCGTTCCGCGAACAATAAAGTCACACTCAAACTTGCCGAATCTGCCTACGCTTACAGAATAATTGAGCGACTTCGCATAAATATAGACGATATTCTCAAGTACCGGTCCGTAATTGATTTTGTTATCCGTATTTTCAGCATAATAAAAACTCAAATCGGCAAGATAATACTTCTTCTCACCCGAAAGAGAACGTTTGGATTTCATATCAAAACGTGGGCATTCATACAAAATTTTAGCATCGATAAGTGCTTTGACGTATTTGGAAACGGTAGAGATATTGATAGGTGTACCACTTTTTCTTATTGCATCGCAAATATTGTTTAAGCTCGTAGTTGCGCCGAAGTTGTTGATAACATATTTGCGAATTGTTTCAAAGGTTTCTTTGTTTTTAACTTTCAAACGCTTACGAATATCTTTTTCAAAAATTTCCGAAACAACATCTTGAACATATTTTCTTTTATCAGCTATATCGTCAAACAGAACCGCTCTCGGAAAACCGCCTTCAAGAATATAATTCGTAAGCTCTATCATTGGATTAGGATTTATAGGTTTCCCGAAGAAAGCTTTCATCTCTTCATATTCTTGGAAATTTAACGTAAAAAGTTCAAACGCAACATATCTACCTGTCAGTTTCGTAACTAATTCGCCGCTTAATAGATATGAGTTTGATCCGGTAATAAAAATCGACCAGTTTCCGTCTGTTCTGAAACCGTTAATAACCGTCTCAAAATCTTTGACATTTTGAACTTCGTCGATAAAGAGATATTTCATCTCTTCCGTTTCGCATTTTGACATAATCAAAGATTCTAATTGATTAGCCGTTACAACGTTTCTATATTCACGTTTATCGAGGTCGAGATAAATGATTCTCGATTCCGGAGTTCCAGCTGCTTTAAGCTCATTTGCAATCATTTGCATTAAACTTGATTTTCCGCAGCGACGTACACCTGTGATAACCTTAATCAAATCGTCCGCATGATAAAAACCACGTATTTTTTTTAAGTAATTTTCTCTGATATACAAGTCCATATTAGAAATCTCCTTTGCGAATACTATATCAAAAAAAATAACAAAAGTCAAGTTATGGATAGTGTTTTTTAATTTTTTGCAAAAATGCTATCAATAAACCACTTTATTCTATTAGCATTATGTCTACTTTCCATATTTAATTGCCTTTCATTGTTGCTGTTGTAGCACAAGTCAGCGTTAATAGCAACTACCGCGAAAAATAGCACTTAATACTTTTATGTTTACTGATTGAGTCAGCCTCGAAAGAGTTTGGCTCTTTTCTTTTTACGGCACTATTTTTCTCTCAAAACGAGTTTGTAGTTGCTATTGCCCATTGCAACATTATTTACAAATCAAATGAGTTTCGACCTGTGCTACTTTGCCCCTGCCAGAAGGCAAAAATAAAAAATGGAGGTATTATACATCATACTTGCAACTGTGTAAATGAATGATGTCCTTTAATTTGCCCTTCGTGGTGGTTATCGTCGCATAAGTCAGCGAATATATCAACGGCACGGAAAAATAGTGGCGGATATTGCGAGAGCCATTTTATAGAGCCAGACTCATAGCAGTTTGGCTCTTTTTTATTTTTACACTATTTTTCGCTCAAACGGATTTGGCCGTTGACATATTCCATTGCAACAGTATTTGCATTTGAAACGTTTCGGCTTATGCTCCTTGCCCACTGCCGAACGGCAATCTCAAATAAAAAGGAGTAAGAAAAATGATTGAACTCAACAAAATTGCATTCATTGATGAAGATGGTTTCGATTTCAATGACGGTGAAAGCCTTATCAGATTTGATACCGTTGCTTATTACCCAGACAGAAACGAAATCATTTATGCAATTACCAACAACGGAAAGATTTCCGTTATCACTTATGACGTGTTTGAAGATGACAAAGGTCATTATATCGAATACGGAAAAACGCTTATCAAGATTTATATCTCGGAGGATTGACAATGGGCAACATAAGTATTGTTATCGGATCTTGGGGTTCGTACAACGAATGCAACGAAAGAGCCTTGGGCTCGAAATGGCTTGATTTATCAGACTACAACGATTGGGAAGAAATCGTTGAAGAACTCAAACGAGAAGGCTTTGAACTCGACGGTATAGACGAAGAATTGTTTATTCAAGACATCGAAGGTATATCGGACCGTTCTGTCAATTGGGATTATATGAATCCCGAAAACCTATTCAACACGCTTTACGAATCTGGCGTCCTTACCAACGACTACAAATACAAAGAACTTTGTGCTTTCCTTGAAGTTAAGAACTATGACGATTTTGAAGAACTTGTTAAAAATCGCGGTGAGAATTGGGACGATAACGTCAACTTTTGGAGCGGATTCACTTGGGAAGATTATGGAAAAGAAATGTTGGACTGTTGCGGCTATCAGATACCCGACCATATTTTAGACTTTTTTGACCTTGAACGCTACGGCAAATACTGTGGTGATTGCAACGTTTACGAATGCGAAAACGGCTTAATTGAAATTTATTAAAAGGAGAATTACCTATGAACATAACCATTGAAGAAAAGAAACAAAAAGCACTTGAACTGATGAAGAAATTGGACATTTACAAGCCGTATATAAAAGGCTTTGAAAAAGACAACAATGTTTGCTTTTTTGAAGGTTTTGGCGGATTTTGGGCATATCAAGAGCCTGAACTTATGGAAAAAATCAAAGAATTTGAAGAAAAACACAACTGTCTTGTGTATGCCGTTACGCACGAATACTTGGAATTTGGCGAATGTTACGACCTTCTCTATATCCCCGACTACAAAGAAGATTGGGATTTCGTTCTCGAGCATCAAGGCAACATGTACTTTGCCCTTGCTTACGTTTGGAACAAAGACTGTGAATGGTGCTCGGAATTCGGCACGATCGGGATCCGCGCTTTTGCCGGCGGCATTAAACGTGTTGCGTAAAGGAGAAAAATATGAAACCGATAGAAGTAAAAGCACATCTTAACTCATTGGACGGAAAGACGGGCCGGGCAATATTGCTCGGTCCTAATTATTTATTTGCAAGACCTATAACCAACTCTTACGTTTTCAAGGTTGGAAGCCAACTTTGCACGGGCATTATGAACTTGTTTGTAGGCGAATACTACGTGGACGACAAATACGGAATCGTGGACGAGAGAAACGAAAACTATGACATCTACAAAAAATATATCAAGGAGAACAACAATGGCAACTATTAATGACTTGGAAAAATACATAGACTATGAGTTTTCTTCGGGATGTTATACGGGAGATGACTACAAAAGTTTTCAAACGAAATACATCAACTTCTTGCGTTCTATGTGCAAGCAAAATCATTGGCAACTCGTGAACGTCGGACGCAATCATTACTGCTTTTCGGCATTTATCAAGAGTGCGGAAAACAAGTGCGTTTACGTTTCCATAAGCGACGTTAGATTTTTCACCAACGAATGGTACAACAACATTTTGATACGTACAGCCAAGAACGAGCAAGATTATCACGGCGGATTCAACCACCGCACAACACTCAAAGGACTTGAGATGAAAGCAATGGAACTTCTTGAAGATTTTCCGTTTTAGGAGGCAATATGGAACTCAATTTGACTGCCCAAAACAAGCAAGAAGAATTGATACTCAATTACTTGCAAAATAACGCAAGCGAAACCCTTGCAGACAAGATAAACAACGGAACACCGTTTGAGAAAGACGGTAAGCCTTTGATTAACAAAAAGACGCTTGCAGGCTTTATGAAATATGCTTGCGATGAAGCGAGAAAACTTGCCGAGAAAGGTGCTAATTCCGCTTGTATTGACGACGCTACCGTTTACGGTTGGGCGATACATTATTTCGAGGAAGAAAGCATTGAAGGAACGCTTTACACAATAGACGGCGCGGAATACAAACCCACCATTAAACGTATCGAATCCAACGCGGTTAAAGCAAAACCCGAGCCCAAAAAGCAAGAGAACGTTCAATACTCATTTTTTGACAATTTATCCGAACAAGAAGTTAAAAAACACGAAACAGACAATTCAAGTGTCGATACGGAAGAAAATGAAGTTATTGAACAAAACGGAAAAGATGAGCAAACACCCGTTGCAAGCAACACACCAAACGGAACTTTCTTTGAGAAATATCAGGCTTTACAACAACAAAACCCCGCCTATGTTATCGCTTACAGACTCGGTGACTTCTACGAGATTTTGGGTGATAAGGCAGTGGCAATCGCAAGAGAAATCGACCTTACTTTGACAAGCCGAGATTGTGGTTTACAAGAGCGCGTGCCTATGATTGGATTCCCGTATCACGCATCTGAAAACTACTTTTCAAAGATTACAAAAACACACGATTTGCTCGTTGTAGATACTGACGGGAATACAAGATTTATTTCGCAAAAGGACTGCAAAAAAACAACTCAAATCGACTATGAAACTGGTGAGATTTTGAATGAAGATTTAGAGCCAAACAACACAGTTATTTCAAAACTATTTGAGATATTTGGAAACACATTGGAGATTAAATAAAATGAAGATTGAAAAGATAAAACCTATACCGAAATACATAGAAAAGAAAATCAAAGCAATTGACAGAACATATCCTGTTCGTGGTAGGACTCGTTTTTACGCTTACCTTACAAAGAATGACGGCGAACTTGTCAAGATTACAGTTGCAGTGAAAGAGAAAAAGAACAAGTGGTGTTGCAAGCAAGTTGCCGTGCACGGTGTTCACTCGGACAAATGCTTTGTGAAAGATATGTATTACACCAACATTGGTGGATATTCTGTTGGCTGGCATGCCGAGGGATTGACGTCATATAAGCCTTGGTACGAATACAGCGAATGGGGGTGGACGGTTGACAATTTGTACGATCCCTATGCCCCGATAATAAACCGCGAATATATCCTTGAACACTTCCCGGAATACGAGTTCAGCGCAATAGACAGATACACGGGGATTGACGTTTTCAAATACTTGCGACTTTACGAACAGTATCCGCAAATCGAATATCTCACAAAACTCGGACTACATAATCTCGCTATGTCAAAACAAATATTAAAGTTGTGTGGACAAGATAAGCGTTTTAGAAAATGGCTTGCGCAAAACAGAAGCACGTTAAATAAGTCTTTCCTGTATATTCCCGTTGTTTTGCAGGCGTACAAAAAGAATCGCAACGTGCTTGAGTTGCAGTCGTATTATAAAGCAAAACTCTCTATGGATAAAGACCAAACCTTGGCTCCTTTGAGAGACGCGTTCAAGCACGAGCGAGAAAAGTTATATCACTACTTGTCCAAACAAAACGCCAACACTCACAGTTATCTTGACTATTGGAATGCGTGCAATTATTTAGGGCTGAATATGACCGATGAGAAAAACCGTTATCCACACGATTTCAAGCGTTGGCACGATATACGCATTGACGAATACCACACGATGCTTGCACGAGACGATGAACAGAAGCGTAAAGACTTCTATGAGAAGTTTGCAGCGGTTGCCGAGAAGTATTTGGGTTTGCAATATAATAGCAAAGCCGACTACGTTGCAATCATCGCCCTATCCCCAAGTGACCTTGTGAGAGAAGGTCAAATCCTTGAACATTGCGTAGGCAGAATGAACTATGACCAAAAGTTTGTACGAGAAGAATCTCTCATTTTCTTTATCCGAACGAAAGAAGCTCCGAATACACCGCTTGTAACGGTGGAATACTCACCTTCTCGCAAGAAGATACTTCAATGTTACGGAAAGAACGACAGCACCCCAAACGACAACATACTTGAGTTTGTAAACAAAAAATGGCTGCCGTTTGCAAACAGACAACTCAAAAAACTTGCTGCATAAAGGAGAAAACACTATGGCAAATTATTACAGAATCACCGCATATCACAAAGAAAAAGACATCTCCATCATTATGGATTCCTACGGGCTCTTTGAAAAGAAATGGCAGTTTTCTGCCGACCTTATTCGCCGTGGCTTTGACATAATCGAAGTATCCGACGATACGCAATTTCTTGACGGAAACATAGAGCGATTAAAAGAACCAAAACAAGATAAGTTAATTCTAAGGGCTTGTTCAATGGGAAAACCAAAATATATATCAAAAGACAAGAAAGAGATAGGTTCTAAGACTGTAGTGGTAGGAAATAAAGAATACATTCCGAATAAGACAATTGAGTCTTAATCGAAAACCTGTTATTAGTAAACGGCGCAAAACACATAGTTTTGCGTCGTTTACAGCATTCTCATCTTCGCTATCAAAACTAATACATAAAGTTTACTATTCTTTTTTCTTTGAAATACATGAGAAAGAAAAATTGCCACAATTGCAGAATATTCTTTGAGGCTCTAAGTTCTTGGATTCAACGGTTATTAACCCATTGCATTCCGGACACTCAAATAAATCACAATACTTTTTAACTGCTTTGCATAACGATTTAAGCTCATCAACAGAAAATCCTTGCGCCCAAACATTAAAATGCGTATTAGTATTAATCATCCATTGATTGATCTTAAGCTCCTTGCACGCTTGTTCAAAAGAATGCTTAAACTCATCTATTCTCTCTGTTGGTCTATGATATGATAGTGCTGATGATTTAGCCATCCCAATCGCCTTTCTATAAAAAGCATTTACTGGTGCAGAAACATTTTCTAATGTCCAGCGTCCTGATGTGGAATATGGAACAAGGAGTCCGTATTTTTCACAAATCCCCGAGAAGAACTCTTCCATATAGTATCTCATCAATCCAATTGCTTCGCTTTTATTCCCTTTCGTTAAATGTTGATTAATAGCATCCCAGATATTACTTCCTGTTTCGACATACGGACCATGTTCAATATTCCACGCCTTAAAGTGTATCACATTCTTTTTTTGGATGACTCCCTGTGACTCTAATTCTTTACGCCAAATATAGTCATGCGTTGTGATAATAAACTGCTTATTTGGGAATTGCTCTTTTAGAAGTTTGCAAAAGTTTTTTCTATGGTCTATATCTATAGACATGACAACATCATCAAGCAAAACTAAATTCAATTTGCTATTCGATATTTTTTCAGACAATGCAAAAAACAAGCATATTCCCATACTATCTTGATGTCCTTCACTGTGAACTGCATTCGGCGGATACATATTGCCATCTTTAAATTGCACACGCAATTCCAACGCCGCAGCTTTTCTATTCAGTTCACCAGAAAAAGAACTTTCGTCCGATGAATGTATGATTTTATACAACTCAGAGAAACGATCTTGTATGGAATCATACATTTCATTAAGCGTTTCTGTTTGCGCGTTCACATATGAATCAAACAAGACCTTGGCCCTTTGTGCATTGCGCATTAATATTACATTTTCGTTTTGCAAGTCACATAACAAGTTATACTTCGCATTAATATCAACAAGGCACTTGTAATTATTATCTTTTTGATCGAGTGACATCTGAACCGATATCTTCATCAACTCGTCTAAATAATATGTCTTAATGCATTCTTCATATTTGCATCCTAAAAATGCCTGCGACAGTTTAGTGCTATATTTATTATTAATCACAGAATCATAAAGAGCATCCGTATCTGCAAAAACATCCTGCATTTTAGTAATATTTATATATTTAGACAATTTATTTAGATCTATTGAAGACGACAAGCTCCTTATAGCAACCAAACATTCATTCAGCTCCTTAATTGCATGCTGATATTTATCAAGAACGTCTTTTGTTTCTGTTAGTTTATCGATCTTTTCTTGTAATGAACGAGCTAAACTTTCCCTACTTTCTATTGGTTGTTCACATAATGGACAGATATCATCTTTAATCAGTTTTTTACCACCTTGATAAAGAACAAGATAATCAACTTTTTCCTTAAATTCTTGTAGCAAGCACATTTTCTCATAGACAAAATCAGTTTCTTTGATTTTATTAATCAAACAATCTGTTCCGCTGCAAAAAGCTTTATAGAGGTTATCTATTGTTTGTATTAGGTTATTGACTTCCGCTTTAGGTGCTGCAGTTTCATCCAATGAAATATCCTTAACAATTGCATCTTTTTCCAATGCACATATAGGATACCCCCCTAATTGCGCTCTAATGCCATTTATTGCATCAAGCCATGACGCTTGATCCATACCAAGCCCCTTGGATATCTCTTTAATATAAGTGCCTTCGTTCGCTTTGCCTAACTTTAATTTCTCATCAAATGTCTTCTTTACTTTTTGTAATATAGTCCTATTTTTTTCCAAAGAACTCAAATTTAATAGTTTTTCAATAGTATCTGCCCTTTCTTTGTCGGTTGAATTAATAACTTGCAATATTTCCCTTCGTGATAAATAGTGTGCTTGTAAATTAGCCAACTTGCGAATCTGATCAAAGTCAGACTTATATTTTTCATCACAAATCAATTCGGATGGATTATTTAAGAATCTTTTAATTTCTATTGATTCAGCATAATTTGGGAGTTTTACAGTTGCCTTAACCCATGCGTTATCAATGGACTCGGTTACATATTTTCCGTGTTTGTCCAAAGTTAAATTCTTAGAACCATTTCCATTCAAACGTGTTATATCACCCTTAATTAAAAAATCCAAGGCATCGATAACACCACTTTTGCCAGTACCATTATCTCCATATATAACAGCATTCTTTCCGTTAAAATCCAATTTGAGGTTCTTAATGCCACGCAAGCAGTTTATTTCGACAGATAATACAATCATTCTTCCTCTCCTTTTATTAGTTTGATAAACTCATCTTGTCGCTTTTGATCGCTTGCATCTGAACAAAGTATAGATAAAAACATCTGCAACTCATCATTTGAAAACAACTCATTCAGTTGTTCGTTTGAACTCATTTTTTCGATAATTATTTCTTCCATATTTTCTCCTATGTGGTACCATATTTTTAATAATATTGCATCTAAAATGTTTATCCCACAAACATCAAATCCAGTCTTGATTTTATTCACTCAATATCCTGAATCTATACATTTAATTCTTCATCAGAGATTAATTGTTTAATATGTTCAATATCTTCCTATTGAATTATTATCTAAATCTAAATGCAATTATCCTATCAGATACATCCGTCTGTTTAATTGCGCACTGTGTGACTGGTATCAATTAACAACTTATATATTTTATAACCTACATAGTTTTCTATATCTGGGATGTCTTTTCTGTAATACGCGTTCCAGTAACTTATCATTCGAACATAACCTTTTCTGATATTATTCATATTCAAGCAAATAACATCGACAAACTGTTGATTAAGTATTTTGGGTAAAGACACATAAATTCTCTCCAAGATTTTTATTACATACTCATCACACAATTTGAGAATATATGGATATACCCATATCTGATTATTAACCAAATTCAACAACTCGTCAATGGCATTATACCGTACATATCCACTCTGATTTCGTGATAAATAACATAAATATGCTAGTTTATCATCTAAATTAAATGGCTGTATGCCCGAACATCCTGGATTTATTTCGTTTCTACCCACTCGATACGGTATTATTATAGAATCGTTTATACCAATGTGCCAAACTGTATCATAAATCGATTGTGTCTCATATGAAATATCGTATTGCTCCGCTTTAGATAACAGTCTATTCCTTACAGATATATTTGGGAACATATAATAATTCATTAATTTATGCCTCCGTTATTTTATAAATTTAAAATCATCAAACACATCTAAATATACATTATATGTGGCGTGTATCTTGATATGTCCATACTTTCCTGCCGAATATTGCACCTTAACCCAACCGTCTTTTGCGAGCCATCTTGCGTCTCCCATTTCTATTTTATCTAATATTTTCCATTTTTGAATTGGCATAGATTTTGCTTCTTTTAGTGCTAGTTGCTCTGACAAATTTTGAGGCATATTTCGTCCTGTACTACCATGCGATACAAATGAATTGGTTGGTTTGTATGATGGATCGACAGTTTTAATCGAACCGTTTCCAGATGCATACGCTTTAACAATCGACCCGCCTAATACGAAAAGCCCTCCCCACATAAGGCCGTCGCACATTCCATCAATTCCTGCTTCTAGAATATCATCTCTACTTCCGCCCTGTATTGCCGAATTTGCAGCTCTAATTCCTCCGCCGACTACAGTGCTTGCTACCACGCTTGCAACAACAGGAAGCGCCGCACCTCCGCTTGCAACCGTAATTGCAACAGCAGCCACAGTAGCCACGACACCAATTGCTATTTTTATTATGCGTTTCCAAAATTTGGAAAGATATCCGCTTTCATCAGAACGGTTAACTGGATCGTCTTGGCAATACGTATATAGATTCCCATCTTCCGCTTGAACATCCGGAGAAATGAATCTTCCAGTCTCGGCATCATAATATCTACTATTCAGATAATATAATTCCGTATCCGTATCATAGTAATATCCACGATACCTAATGGGATTTTTTTCTCCTACTGTGTCAGCAAGAGAACCCGTTGTCTCAATAACTTTACCCCAACTATCATAGATGTATTCTACTACAACACAACCTGTAACATCAAGAAGTTTCGTCACATCTCCTTGATAATTGCGAACATAATAATATGTTGCGCCATTAACTGTAATTCCAACTATACCAACATCATCATATAAATACCAAATTGTATCGTCGCCAGTTTTTTCTCGTATCAATTGAGTGCCGTCATACAAGTATTCTGTTTTTATGCCATTTATTGTTTTACTTAGACGAATTCCATTCATATCATATCTGTACGATACTAAAAGATTGCCTTTCGAATATGAACAGAGTCTTCTTCCTTGCCATGTCAAAGATGCCCCAAGGTACGTAAGGGGATTGCCAAGCACATCATATGTTATACTTTTCCCGCCATAACTTATTAATCTATCTCTAAATGTTTCATCATAAGCATAAACTGTCGAAATGCCATCATCTATTGGCAAATCGCCTAGTGTATAGTTGTATGTGGTCTTTTTTGTTATGTTGTTGTTTGCATCATACTCATAAGTGATCGTCGCATTAATATAAGCATTATCCTCTCTCTTCAAGCGACCTAATAGATCATAATTATAAGTAACTTTAACATTGGTTCCTTCTTTGATTTGCCAAATTTTGTACGGATTCGCTCGTTGCGCTTTTATACTTCCAAGCGAGGGATTATCCATACAATATGTATAATTGTAAACAATTCCATTCGTCGCTCCCCACTGTATAGCCTTTGCGGTTATTGTATAAGAGGTTTTATTTTCATCGCCATTAAGATAGGCGTATGTTTCACTTAACTTTTCTTTCAAATCACCTTTATTACCGTAAAGCTTTACTCCTATTTGCCTTCCTAATTCATCAAATGAATACTCCACATGATTTCCATTGATGAGGTTTTCATTTGATACTCTTCCGTCCATACGGCCGATATTTAAACATTCAATTTTAACATTACCTATTCTTATCCACTCACCATAATTGTATCCAACTTCTACCCCAACTACAACCTTACCACGAGCTGATGTTACAGAGAAAGATTGCCATTCCGTATTATACAAAAGACTTGTTTTTGCGCCATAATCAACAGTACCATCACTATATCTAAATCTAAGAACGTAAACGCGAGAATTTCGCTCGCTTTCTGTCAACTGTTGCATCCAGTCATCGTTTAAGGAATCCACTCTTGCCATATACGATAACTTGATGCAATCCCCTCCGTTCATCAATATACTTGGATCTACAATTGATTTGTATGTTTCAATACCATTTATAGTTCCTAGATAATATCCTGGGGCTCTTAATTTTATAATATTTGATATTGTCTGTCCATTTGTTTTTTCTGCCGGACATGCAACTGATTTATAATTAGAACTTGAATAATCTATAGCATTTTCTACATTAAAAGCCTGCTTTTCTCCATGAATAAATACATTGCCTATCTCAAGCCAAACTCCGTTATACCAATACATTTGCATGCTTATTGGCGTTTTATCTGGATCCACATCAATCGAAAAGAACTGCCATTGATCTATTTTTTCAATTTCTACCAATGTGGACTGTGTCCCATCGGAATACAAAATATTTGGGACATAGATGTGTTGTGCCGTTGGAAATTCATTTATATTTGATATTTTGGCCCAAAATGATATTGTCGAACCTTTGGGGGCAGAACGCAATGCAACAGGGTCAACTAGTGAATACAATCCATTTTCTACAGAGTGAAAGCATTTATGATGTATTTTTATAATATTTTTTATATCCACCCCGTTGTATGTAACATCTTCAACCTTTTGAACAAGATCTGTTCGATTAGGTTGATTCAGAATCATCCAATCATAATCCCATATATTCACAAGACCATTATCAAATTCGTATGCATGTGATAATATGTCATATGTATTTTCATAAAAATTCTTTTGCTGCGAAAGATTGTTAATTGCATAACATTTTGTGCTAGGTAATTTTCCTTTTCCATTTCTCTCATATATTCTAGTTATGCCGTTAGGATAATCTAAAGATGTCAAGAGTTTGTTATCTTCTCTAATAATGTATCCTGTCTCTGGATCTGTAGTAGAATATGTAAGAACGATCTGCTCTTCTCCATTTATATAAATTCTTTCTTTATTACCATCTCTAACTATTGTCAAATCTCCATTCAAATCCTTTGTTACTAGATTCTGGAAATCCACTGAAGATCTATTAATGTCTACTATATTCCTTTCTTGCAATGCACCATATAAATCATATTTATATTCGAATAAAACATCTGCCATTTTACAATTGCGATCGGTTCGTGTCTCCAAAATCAATCTGCCATTGACATCATACTGATAATCATAAGTTATTCCAGACTCGAAATCTATTGCCTTTATTAGATTCCCTGAGATAGAATACGTCCAGCAATATGAAAGCGTTGCATTTTCTAAATCTCCTGCAGTACTTTTCCTTAAAGAATTTAAACGCCCCATAGAATCATAAGTATAATGTTCCCAATAATTATTTGCTGAACGCTTTGCAATAAGTTTATTATCTATGGTTCTATAATAATACTGCGTTTGAATAACGCCATTTAAAGATACTGTAAGAATGTTACCATATGGATCGTAGGCATATGAATAGCATGTCTCATTTCCAAAAGTAACTTTCTTCAGCATTCCAGTAGATTTAAACGGATAGTTTTCATTGGTCCCTTTTTCAACAAATAAATATGGCGAAAACTCTGTGGATAAGTAATACTCACAAGTAAATGCGCCTAATAAATTATGACTTTTATCTTTATTGTAAACAGTTATAGTTTTTATCTCATTTTTTTGAACAGAGTCATACGTATAAACATATTCAACATATGAACCGTCATTAAAAATAGTTTTTCGGATTATATCTTCATACGCATAATACTCGCTTGTTGTTGAGAATCCCAATGCATCTATGGATGAGATCGTTCTTTTAAATGCACTATCTATTGCAGAATATGATACTGATGAAGCAATAATTTTATTCCCGAACAATGAAGATACTGTCTCACTGACGATACGGCCTTCAGCATCGTATGAATATGTGGTTCTAATACTTCTATTATAATCAGTTGAGGAGAGAATATTTCCATTACTGTCTTTGATGACTCCATATTGTGAAAGTCCATCTTTAATAATATCGATTTTATCTCCGTTTTCATCATATCTATATGAACCACCATTCGAATCTACATATGCAACGTTTTTACCAAATTCGTCATAATCATAACTGATAATTTGGCTAGCTACAATAGAAACATTATCAATATGTAACCAAGATAAAGTATCTCTAACTTGAATATATACTTGAATTGACCTTGCTCCCGGCTTAACTTCAAAGCAATAAGATTCTTGATGCCAATATGGTGTATTATTAGAAAAACGCAACCTATAATAATCACTCCCATTGGGATAATCAACATAAAATTCAATACCTATATTTGATGTATCCTTTGGCCACGAGATTTTTCCCATACCATTTATCCATGCCGTGAGAGTATAATAAGTAGCAGTAGTTATATTAGGCAACATGACCAATTGATAAACATTTATACAATCGTTAAGCAAACCTTTTATCAACATTGAGTTGTTTGAAAAGACCGATTGCCCTTGATTTGATGTCGAGACTCTATTCTCGTAACTTGTCGACCAATCTTGGGGAATCGTTCCATTTGTCCTTTCAAACCCCCCGTTTTCAATTAAATTTATGGCTGTAGCATCACCATAACTACTTCTGATTAGTTGCAATCCATCAAAATATGAGAAGCCATAACAGTTCTCAACCGCTGCAAAAATAACGATATCTTGCGTCGTTTTAATTGAAAATCCAATACTAAAATACTTAAATCCTTTGTCGACAGAGAACAAATCTGAAAAAACGCGATCACTTTCATACACAACACTGTCCACAACAACCCCCAAATAAGCGCCATAGCTATCGGCACCATTTGAAAGAATAGTATCGCATACCTTTACATATCCAGAAAAAATGTAGTCACCGGCAGATAATTGTATCGCTTGTTGCGCTTTTACAGTTGAATTTGTCGGTTGCGCAACAAACAACTCCAAGGCTCTGTTTCCAACATATGAAAAACGTCCAGATGTGTTTATTACTGAATATACACTGCTTTCATGAGAGTCCAATGTCCAATAGTTTGTATTATTCTCAAATGATCCATTCTTCAAATAATTAATAGAATTGCTTTGATATTGTTGTTCACTCGCAACCTTATTATTCAACAATGCATTATCAGAGGATATATATTGCCGTTGTGATACAGTACTTGGTTCTGACTCAATTAAGTACGAAGAAACTATTCTGCCATAATTATCAAAAACAGAAGTGTTCAATAAATTAACGCTTAAATATAGCGGAAGGGTATTAGTATTTTCATCTATCACTAAACCAACAAACGGCATATTCTCTCTCGCCGTAACAGATATTGTTGCTCCGTCAAAATAAAGGTTTTCAAATACATTTATAAGCGTCATTTTATCTGATGCATATCTAAACCCTTCTTCAATTCTTAAACCATAATAATTGTAATACTCGGTTGAGTACTCATTATTATCAGTAACAGTTTTAACAATTGAAATTGATATGGGTTTTAATTGAACCCTATGAGATAGATAATCTTCTATGCAAATCAACTTATTATTGCTATAAGTATATTCAACACATGTCCCATCGGGATTAATAATTTGCGTTAAAAGATTATTTGTATACTTGTAATGCGTAAGCACATATTGTCCATCCTGCCTTCTAGTACGTATGCACGACAATAGTCCATCTGAACCATATCTAAAAACTATATTCCGCCCTTCACTGTCTTGAATCTTTGTAATGTTCAGATCTGAAACACTTGCTTGGGACCCATCTCCGTAAGTAATTGAAACATAATTACCGTTAGCATCCTCTATTTTATATAATCTACCATGGTAATCAAATAAGTAAGTGATGTTAGAACCATCAGTCATTTTATAAATTCCATTGTTAAAACTATACAACTTTAACCCCAAGCCATCGATATCATATGCATAATTTTTATTAGAATCAAATATGAAATAATGCATAGTGCCATCAGCATCATAATACTCATAATTATTCCCACGTTTTCGAATAATCTGTTGATAATTTAGTTTCCATCCATAACCAAATGATGGTGTGAAAATATCATCAACATCATAAAAACTATTATTATACGCAGAAATATACACATGACTTAAATTAATAGGTAATACTCCTCCTGTTGTTACATCATCATGTAGAACGGTCATTTGATTATTGTATTTATTAATATAAATTGTATCTTGTGTCGTACTTACGATATCATAATCCCAGTATTCTTCTATTCCAATATTTTGTCTATAATTAATCGTAATTGATGGTGCCATCGATCCATCTTCATACATCTTCGTTGCGACTTTAAGAATCGTAGTATTATTTGTTGGCAATGTTAGCGCATATCCATAATGTTCTTTTCCGTATTCTATCCAATTTTTAATCCCTCGGGTAACATCAAAAGAGTATCTTAATCGACCTGGTTGCGTTAAGACTTGTTGGTCCGGCATTGGATACACGGGATTATCGCACGTTTTATCAACATTAAAATAAAAAATATTAGGTTCCGCATCTGGTCCTTTTAATTTTGTAAGCTTTTTATCCAACTCATATAAGAAAACCATGTGCGGCACTGTATAGCTATTATTAATGGTACATTCAAGGGAAGCATTGATTATAGTCGATCCAACTGGTAAATTTAAATCTGAAAATCGATAAAAACAATCTGAATCGCTTGATAAAACCATAGCATTATCTCTTCCTATATATGCACGACAATCGCCAATGATGCTCGTCTGAACACTAGGGGTATATACAATGGGGTCTATTGTAACTGGAAAAACTCTTTCTTGGCTGTCAATCCATTCTTCACACGGTTTTATGGTTAAAGTGTAATATGGCGAATTTCCTTCCAAAATGTATTCGACATCTTCAGATTGTTCATTCGCACTATCAAACATATAACCAGCAGGAATAATATATTTTATATCTTCTCCTTTTGTGCATATAATGTTTCCATTATTGTCTTTGGTTAATGTTAGACCTTTAGCATTAATATCAAAAATGAATTCATAAGAACTTTGTCTTGATTTTATAATTATATTTTCTTTCAACGAATTGCCTTTGAGTTGATAAGATAAATCAACATTTCCTCCGGATTCGTAGGAAATCTCGCTATCATTAATTATATCAATATCATATGTATTATTTTTCCCAATTGTTTTTCTATTAATAAAACTATTAATTATTGCTTCAAACAAAGGTTTCGATTTATAGTTTCTCAAGGAAAAGCTAATATCATTTCCATCGTAAGAAACACTTGTTTTGGAAGAATCTAAATACTGTCTCGGAAAACTAACTTTAAAACTGTTATTTTTGTTTTCAAAAGTGTTATTAATAGTTCTTATTAAAGTGTTGTCAATTTCTTCAAAATCTGAACCATTATAATAATGCACATTATCTGTGTATTCAACCATTGTATAGCTTCCATCGGACATTTTAAAATGTTTTGATCTTTCAGTTCTTTTCGTAACATCTTCATAAAGAACATATATATCTCCAGTCATTTGTAGCCACTTTGATTTGGTTTTCTCAAAAAAACCGTTGTCAATAACCGTCATGGCATCTTTATTTGAATATGAACCTAGTTCCATTTCCGATTCTTCTTCAAAATCGTTAGTATCATGTCGCATGCTATTTGATTTCAAAGAATTATCTATGTGATTTTCTGTTTGATTAAAAAAAGATTCACTTTCATTTGTCGAATTTGCACATGCAATTAATGTCGGTTGGCAAGATGCCACAATTATAATAAAAATCATTAGTCCCGCGACCAACAGCATATAAATCTCTTTCTTTTTGCTATTGATTAAACAAAACTCTTTAAAAAAACGTTTCATTTTCATCCCCTCATAATTTCCACTTTTTTCATTGGAAATTAACTATTGTACTTCTATTATATAGATACAATCAACATCGTTTTTTGTGACAGAGTAATAAAAAAACCGACATTTTCTGTCGGTTTTTTCGATATCTAATAATTATTATTGAATAACCTGGCTAAGATATACTAAGAAGTTGTTCTTCTTTTCGATATCCACTCCGTTATATTCCACAAATACTTTTTCATGTTCTGTGAATATTTCTCCAACGGAATACACATAAAATAATTCATCTTCTTCCGTGAAACTCTCCGTATATGAAATCCTATACCCTTCTACAAAATCATTATTGATTTCTCCCACAATGGCAAATGGAAGCGTATATTCGTCATTTACCACAACAAACAAACTGACCGATTCCATTGTCTCATCATTATTGATTATAACAACAAAATAAAGCAACTCTTCATAAAATTTATCAACTACTTTGTGAATAAGAATTCCTGTTTGATTTTTCACAGAAAAATCTTTAGCGTAAATATTAAATTCATCAATGGTTGAACTCATTGTAACCTGATTCTCTAGAAGATAATATTTGTGCTCAATATGATTTTGTCCTTCTCCCGTTGATGTGGGTTTTATTAAAACGGCACACAATACAACTATTAGAACCAATGTGCATATTGATGCTGATATCATGAATATTGACTTTTGTGATAATTTTTTATTTTGCACATTACTTTTCACTTTAATTTCTTGCAAAAAGCCATCATCCCTTAAAGATGACAATGATTCGTTTGCGTATTGTTGAAGTTTCTTATCCTTTTTCACAACCACTCCTTATGATATGTTTACTGAAAACACATCGTCTATTTGTGTATTATAATTTATGTTAAAATATCCGCGTTTCCTTATACTCAATCCTGCACCTACAGAAATATAGCGATCACATCTGTTTGAGTTATTGCTCAATACATAGTTGATTTCTTTGTATCCATAACCTGCCATGACATGGCATCCATTAGCATATAAATACGAAATGGCATCATCATTGCCACTATTAATATTAGCTACGCTAAACTTGTCAAGAAATAAAACCACTGGTAGCCCCGCATCGATTTTCTCTTTTGCCTTCTCATAATCAAAGTATCCGTTTGTCATGCATGAATTAAAGTTTACACTATATCCCTGTTTAGTGCAATAGGCTGTCACTCCTGTTTTAAACTGCATTACAGATGTTCCTGGTCTAATCGAATTCGTTCCCATATCATTATATAGTTGAATAACGACTGAATTCAATGTTTCACTTGCTTCTTTATACAAATACGAATTCCCAATTTTAGTATATGGAGTATACTCAGGGATCAAATTCTCATAAAAGCGATCCCAATACTGTATAATACCACCAGCTGCGATAGGGGCACATGCATTAGAATAATTAGCTATCTCAATTAATGCAGGATATCTTACCGCGAGTTCTTTCTTATTCTCTTGTCTGCTAACAAAAGTTATTGTTTCACTTGATGATGAAAACACATACTCGTTTGCAGAATAGTATGCGTGCTTTGATATTTGTGACAATTCTTCACTGCTTACATATTCATTTGATTCTGCAAAAAAAACATCATTATTTGTTTTGTATAAGTAAAGCATATTGTATGCATATATTCTATATCCGTTTTCAACAACATTTTCATATGGACAACGAGCATCAAAAAAGACTTCCGGCATTTCAATTCTGTTGTTATTTTTTATCAATATTGCATATCCATGCTCTTCGTTTACTGTAAAATCGTATACATATCCCAATGGCGCACAATTAATATCATATAAAGCTTCTTTTGTAGCAATAACAGTAGCTTTACCCTGATAAATATCTGAAACCATTTTATCTACATTTTCAAAAAACACTTTATCATATTCGTCTCCATTTTTGTTCATCGCATATGCGATATTTGTGCCTTGTTCCAAAGAAAAAGCAATAAGAATAATGGCTATGGCAGCGATAATTAAACAAAACTTTTTCATGTTATGAGTCTCCTCTAAAATTCAATCTGTAGATAAGACACATTAAAACGGTATTTTTGTGACATCATCAACAATCTTTTTTAATTTCTCCATTGCTCTACTATGTTTTTCCTTATCGTGGCAGGTTTTATATCTAAAATATGTGCAACTTCATTTTGGTTGTATCCTTCCCAGTAAACAAGTTTAATTATATTTTGTGATATTTGATCCAATTGTTTAATAGCAAAATACAAATCACCATATAATTCTTCTTCACTAATTATTTCTTCTCCCGGTATATCATCGCCAATTGCAGTATACCTAGTCTCTTTTAATATCTTTCTTTTTGCTAAATTATTACAACATGTATATACCCAAGAAGTAGGATTTTTTACAAAACTTTGCTTTTCGGCAATATCAATTAAATGTATGAAAAAATCTTGAGCAACATCTTTTGCCAATTCAAAACCATATGCCCTACTTATATATTGAATTATTCTGCAATAATAAAAATCATAAAGTTTTTCAATTGAAACATCATTATTTTTAAAATTGCGAAGATGATAATTAAATTCTATCGAATTCATCGTATTTCCCCATTATATACTTTCACTCTTGTAAAAACAAAACTATATTAACACAGGCTTTTGTAATAGTAAATTGTTTAAAGAATATTCTACAATTTTCTTTCAAAACTAAAGATTGCCTGTTTGACATGCCGTAGTTTTGATACACATAGATCTACTTTTCACAACGCTTTAATGCTGGTCGTTGACATGGGCATTTTATGTTTTGAAGTGAAACAATTTTGAGTTTTCTCTTCGCTGAATCTCTTGTTGCCGAAGAACAATAGAACTCAACGCTGCAAAACTACTGACAAGCAATTTTGCAATTGAACAAATCAATAATTCTAAAATGCAATACAAAAGCAATCACTATCAAGTAGCCGCTTTTGTATGTTGCTTATAAAAGTGTTATTTTTTTGTGAAATAAACCTAATGACCCCATTCCAAAGCAATAAATTATCTAATGTTGTGTCTAAGCTTGCTGGTTCTATGGCTTGTTTTATAATGTCAAGTTGTTCAAGTTCTATTGTTATATTCCCAAATATCATTTGTTCATCCCCCTTATTTAAGTAATGTTTTATCAGGTAGTAAATTCTGTAATTTTTTACACATTTTTTTATTATCATCAAGACAGTCTTTGAGTATGCCACCAAGATAATTATTTATATAATCTTTCCTAGATTGCGATACTGCTTTTTTAGAACTAATCAGTTCATTCGCAAAAGAAGAAAGATAGCCGATTTCCCAGAAATATGCATCAATTATTTTCATTGGGGTATAACCTTTCAATGCATAAAAGTCTATTGTCTGGTGTACTTCATTCAATGGACGCAGTTTGACTATCATAGTATGTATTGCGTTGCTTGAAAGCCTATCGCTCAATCCAAAATAACGTAAACCCGCTTTGAAGAACTCGTCGTATGCGGGTATACATCCCCAAGTGCCTAACATCACTTTAGTTATTAATGTATTCGATGCGCAGTTATTGGAAGATTTTATTTTCCTAGGATAATTTGTTTCTTGCTGGATTTGATTGTATTTATCCCGCAATCCGCCATTATTGCTGAACAACCATTTTGGCAGAACATTTACGCCTTGACTAAATGGTTCATAATTCCATAAAACGTCATATTGCATATTGAATAATTCTTTAACGGCAGGAATGTGAACATTATAGTCGTTAAATAGTAGTGCACTGCTACCGCGATACATGCCCCAACTCGCAAGATAAAAAGCCAATCGCAAAGATAAATCATCCAAAACATTTTCAGTTATTTCGCCAGTGCAATTTTGATATGCCGATAAAAACTTTTCTCTACATTGAATCCAAGACCGATATCTGCTATTATAAGAAGATGTGTTCGAATATTTACCCAAACACAAATTGCGCTCAACAGTATCTTTAAAGTTAAGAGTGCTTTGCATTAAATACTATCCTCCAAAACAAAAGAGTGCCCCACGAGGGCACTCAACATAGAAGTAAAAATATAACAAGTGCATCCCCGTTGATTTTTGCGATAAACCCACATACTACTTTTATTACGAAAATGCACCTGTTACCGAAGTAAAATGACTTTTGTAATACGTTTATTGCGTTTATCGCAATCTCATAATACGACAGTTTTATACATTTCGTCAACCATATGTATGATTCTATAATTGTGCATAGCTAATTCGGCATTCCTTGCATAAATCAGTTTTTGTACTCTTCGTTTTAAGTGCTATCTTTCACAATTTGCCTGTTAGACGTGCCGTAGTCTTGATACAAGTGGCGCCGCTGCGCGTCGCCAAAGACTACGGCTCGTCTTCTCTAAAACACTAACCCGATTCCGGGCAGATCAGCACGGAGCGGAGCGAGGTTTCGCGCTAACCCGCTTGGCGAAATCCTCGCTTATCCGTCATGCCGTTGCTGGTGTCTTGCCTCAGAATCTTCGGTGGTTTTTAGTTGGAAGTTCGTAGGCGCGATTTTGTCTTTTGGCTTATTACGCCAATCTGTTCTCCTTCGTTGTAACACATAAACTTGTCTTGCAATAATAGTTTCTTGTTTTCAACGCCAATACCGCACAACACATCGTTTTCGTCTATGTCAGATATTACATATACGGGCAGTTTCCGAGAGTAAAGAATCTTCTCGTGAGTCTTGTCAATGTACTTCAAAATATACGCCATTGCGTTGCCCATTTTTACAAGATTATCATCTATGCGTTCAAAGTCGCTACGCCCAAATCGCGAGTTAAAGTATTCACTTTGCAACGTTAACTGCATTTTATGCGTATTGAGATTAAAATCCTTCTTCTCAATCATATTGCCCGGCATACTGCCTTCAGGTATATAGAATAGTCCGTGAAAGTGCAATCTTTTCGTCTTTGGCGCACGTTCCCACACGCCCATATATCGCCAACCTTTACGCTTTTGAAACGTGTTGAAACACATGCTCAACTTCTTCCTAAATGACGCTTCATCGTGCTTGGTATCGTCGTATGTGAACGTCACGAAATAGTTGAAATCGTTAAGGTCTGCTTTGCGTATAAAGCGTGTTTTCCTCGCTATGAGATTCCTTAATTTTGCATCGAGTTTTGAGTCAACGTAGGCATCTGCGTCTTGCTCTTTTGTAAAATACGGACGCATGCCTTCGCACAAAAACTTATGTCGTGCGTTCTTGTTCATGCCGTCGGATTCGTCGTATAGTTTTTCAAATACTTCGCTCCGTTTCACATACTTTTTCTTATGCTTTGGCGGCTCAACGTCAAACGGCATATCATCCGATTCAACCGGTGTCATGTCCGATAAATCCCATTCGCCTTTAATTTCTTGTGACATAATTTCTTGCGTTTCGGGTTCGTCGCTTGATACGCTTATAGTTTGCGCTTCTTCGGGCACTTCGACAGGCGTTTCAACAACACGCTTTCTCTTTGTAGGATTGGTTGTATGCGGTATTGCAATGTAATGGCTGCCGTCACTATAAACCTTCGCGTCTTTATAAAACATACACATCACCCCCTGTCACGATAGAGCGCGTCTATGAAATAACTGTGCTGTTGTTTTAGTTCTTCCACGCTCGCTTTCTCGGTCGCATAAGTGATGTAGTCGTTCAAGCCGACCTTTGCCTTTATAGCCATGTCACTAAAATAATCCGAAAAACAGTCTGTCGAGAAACGCTCCTTATAAATCTTGTAATTCATAAGGTTGTATCTCTCACGATGTTTCTTTCCATCCATAGTGCCTTGTTCCGTCTGTACAAACACGGTTGAGTATCCGTACTTGTTATAGATTTTCAAATTGCGTTGATACAGCAAATTCACAAGCCATTTGAGCGTATGCATAAACAGCGTGTTGTCGCCACGCTTGTAACGGAAATCGTAATACAGTTTGATAAACCACTTGAATACCCTTGCCGCTATCATTTCTTCAAGCGTATAGAACGGCAAAGCAACGTGTGTTTCTCCGGTAGAGATGATCGTCACAATATCGGCAAGATCTCGTGCGTCTGCGCCCCAACTTTCAGGGCGTTGCTCGTCGGTGAAAACTTTTATAAACGGGAAGTTCTCAACGGTTGCCGAGTGCCTGCACATTTTGAGCCAGTTGTTGAAAAGGTCATTCTTTTGGTTTGTTTCAAACGTGCCTTTCTTGACTTCTTTCAATTCAAGGTTGTTGCCGCGCTCTTTACCCACTTCGGTTATAAGCACAACACCAAACTCAAAACTGCCGTTGTTGATATTGTCCGCAATGACCTTTCGCCCAAGACGTAGAGTATCGAAGTCGAGAATGTGCGCATTGTGGCTTAGACTCTTATTCCGCTTTATAAAGAAGTCTGAACTCCATATCGGGAAATTTCCACCGTCCATAAGCACGCTGTCTTCTCGCACAGAATAGTTGGACACGATAAGGCTGGATTCGATGACGTATATAAAGTACAACTTTACATAATTCGTCAACACGTCGAAAAGATGATACGTTTTGAGTTCGTCATTATAGGTAAGCCCGTATAGGTCATAGTCGTAACCATACAACTGCCACTTTGCATTATGGTGCTTTTCAAAACGTTCTCGCTTCAGCTTCATCCATTTTTCGATACTTGCAAGGTTATATATGACGTGATGCTCCATACATTTGCGCACTTCCATTTCAAGCGCAATCCACGGGAAAGAGGGGAAACGCATATCGTTTTTCTGCAAGAGTTCAAGCGCTTTCTGCCTGAACATAACGTCTTGCGAAAGTGCCATATCAGTAATGATTGTGGTCTTGCGTTTACCCATGCTTCCGCAGGTCATAGATACTATCGGAAGGGCGTTTATGAAGCCGCAATTTTGAGCCTCTTTATGACGTAAAATATCCACTGCGATTTTGCGCCTGATATACTCGAAAATAAGCCACGCAAAAGGCAGTAAACTCCACCACGGAAAGTGCTTGAAAATGACTTGCAAATCTATGGCGAGTTTCCTTGCAATCGTGTATATCGAAACGAAGTCAAACGACACCGAGAAATACAAAAAGTATGCAAAGAACGATATGACGATGCTCGTCAAATTTAGGCTACAAAACCAAATGATTGCCCACGCAATCGGTATCCATTTTTGACAGTTCAAAAACGCGAAATATCCGATGATAAATTGCTTTGTCGGGTGCGTTATTTTTCGTGATAAAGTTTTATGAATTTGAAGTGGTTTTGTGTCCTTGTTATGCTTTATGTTAGGGGTTGAATACAACTTCTTTATAACAAAGAAAAACACAAAAACAAAGGGCAAAATTATCACGAGAATTTGTGCCACGACGCCCACTTTTTCGCCCACGGTCTTACCATATAATATGAAGTTGTCAAGGTTCGCAAACAATCTCCAAAACTCAACGAATTTGACTTTGAAATCACCAAAGTCGGATGGAAGTATAGGCTCCCATTTTATAGCGTTTGAGCCGTCGAGAATGCTCGGATTTAATTCTGCATCTATACCGAATAATTTGCAGAAGTAATATTTTATCGAGTGTATTAAGTCGGTTAAACTCTCGAATATGCGAATATAGGACGTTTTGAACACAAGTGCTGCAAGTAGTATAAACGCTATTGTAACAAGCACGCTTATCACTATGTACGCTATGTTTTTCTTGCTCATAAGTCACCTCCTATATTGGTTGCTACATTGAGTATTCTTGCCTCGTTATCTGTTGTAATAGAAGGCAATCGGCTACCTGTAAATATCAAGTAGCCGACTGCAAATACAACCAAAATAATGAGCAGAATACATACGATTCTTTTCACTGTTTTCATTGTATCTCCTATCCAAGTTTTATGCTGCAAGTCGCACTACAATCGGGGTTGTCCTTACTCGTTGCCGTAAGCGTCAAATACACGGTGTAAGTGATGCCAACTTTGTGATATTTCAGCACCGTAATTTTGCACTCCGCGCCATCGATCTCAAGGCTCAAATAATCGTATGGATCTTTGTCTTTTATGACCGAATACGTGATACTCGAAGTCTTGCTTTTATCCCAAGTTAGAGACCATTCAAACGTCTGCGGAACACCGTCCGGATGAGCGGTTGCAATAACTGTTTGCGAATCGCCCACAGACCATTTTGTCCCACTGTCTGCAAAGGCAATATCATACGATTTTATAGGCTCGAAACAAAGCGAAATCATAAGGCAAATCAGACATATAATCAGCATACATATTTCGGCTTTGAGTAGCATCGTTTTTTCTTGTTTCATACACTATCACCGCCTTGTGATTTGTCTTTTGCTTTACGCTTTTCATTGACGGACTTTATCGCCTTGAACGGAGCGCAAATAACAAGCCAAATTCCTTTGAAGATATACGGCAGTATCGGTGCAAGAAGTATTAGGCAAATGATGAGAATGATAACCGCAATGATTATTTTCCACCATTCCAACTTTTGTGCCGGAGCGGTAAATCCGTTTATAACGTCGGTAGGACTGGACACAACGGGAATGACGTGATATACGCCGTCCTTGTTGAAAGTCAGTTCTATGATGTCAAAATCAAGGAATATGGTTTCGCTTGCAATATAAGTGTCTGCCTCGTCCTCGGGAACATAATTGCCTTCGTTGTCACTTCGTCCGCACGCTTGAGAGAAATAGTCCGTGTTTGCGAATCTGAACAATACCACTCGTCTGTTGAGCGCACTCTCTTTTGCATAGAAGGCTCTCAAACTTGCGACATCGTTCTTATTCACGAGCAATCTTTGAGATACGCCGTAGTCATCGGCAATCAAGTCATCCGCTTTCACTTCATAGATAGGCGAGATGTCTTTATAATCACCGCTTGTCTGAGGCCACGAAAAGCCATAGTCCCAGAGTTTGTCCCACCACGAGTGGTTGGAGTCGTAGCTCATAAGATTGAACGTGTCGGCAAGGTCAATGGTTTTGTCGTTGTGTCCCATTTGCCTGCCTTCGTCAACGAAAGATTCAAACAAGTCCTTGCTTATTTCACGTCCGTTGCAGTCTATATATCCGTTGCCGAGTTCATTGGAATATCCATAGATATATTCGGCAACTCTGTTGGCTGCAACGTCGCCCGCAGCTGGTTTTGAAAAGAGAAAGTCAAAGACCTCATCCAAGCCGACGTATGGCGAATAGAAAACCATTGGCATCATATCCGACTGACTGTTTGCCTTGCTCACTTTCGTAGAATTGAAAACTGCGCCGCCGGTTGTCTCTTCATAATTGGTGCGCTCGTTGAAACACCAATCATATTCAATCGATGTATATCCATGAAATTGATTTGATGTTTGCTCAACCTTGTAACCCGTGAAGAGTCTATATGGAATTTGCGGATTGTTTTGATCTTTCTCGGTTTTGAGTTTTGAGCCTGCAAGCATCTTTTGATAGAATGCTTCGTTGGAAGTGATAGCGGCAAGTTTGGTCTTGTACTCCCACCATTCCGCGCGTATCTTTTGCAACTTTCCGTACTCTTGATAGATTCGCTCCGGGATAGAGAAATACACTGAATTGACTTCGTTGTAATGGTCTTTGCCTTTGCTCGAAACGTTGGTTCTGAACGATGTGTGATGCACTTCGAGTGTCAAAGTTTCAAGGTCTTGCACAACGCAATTCAACGTAGATTTTGCATTGGCGTCAGGGCCGTATCCTTCCGAATATCCCGTAAAAGTATACGTACCGCCAACGCCGTATTCGGTAGCGTTTTTATCTCCGTACGTTACGAGTTCGATGCCCGAAATATCGTATCTGCGCTCGTTGGTATTTACTCGTTCCGCAAAGGTCTTATCGGCTATTTTTCTATCTACGATTTTGTATTTGTAGAACAGATTTTTATAGTCGTTTGATGACTTACTGCAGAACTGCAAATCAAACTTTTCATACCTTGTAGGCGTGCCGTTTTTGTCGTAACTTACAGCCATTTGGATTTTGTTTTGTTTGCTGTTAGTTGACAAATTCAAGGCTTGTGGATTATAAATCAGCATATAAAGTCCGTAATTTGCTCGCATATTGGATTTGAACGAGTAGCAATACTCTATAAAACTCACAATGCGTAGCGTCCCGTTTTCGTTGTACGGATAGTCTTTCAAATCGAAAGGCTTTCCGTCTATGGTAGACGACAAAAGGTCATCCAAAACGTTCGTGGTGTCAAACGAATTTTCACTTGATGCATACGCAATTTGCGGTGTCCCTTGCATCATCAAAAGGATGGTGCAAAGGACCAAGAGTATTGCCATAACCAAACGGCTATTTTGCTTTGATTGTGCCATCCGGCTGTACCTCGAATACGAGTTGTTCTTGCAGTGTGACACCTTCCACCGCAACGTAATTATGGAAACTGATTTTAATCACCGCTTCGCCGTTGTACGAGTAAACAAGCAATGTGAAGTTGTCTACGGAATTGTTCACGTCGTCCGAATTGAAAGACACTTCTTCTTCGGGATAAAGTCTTTGCAAAATGCTTTGCATTGTATAGTTACCGCTCACAATGAAATCGTTTTCGTTTTGGGTAATATCAAAGCCTTTTGTGAGATCTTCTTCCGCGCCGAAACTGTATATCTCTCCGTCCACCGTGAAGTCAAAATCATTGTCGTGCGACACATTCGGAACAATTTTTAAGGTATAACCGCTTATATCTTTATTGACTGCTCCGAAAGTGTATTTGACAACGAATTTGTTTTCCGCATCTTGTTTCATTATGTAGTTGTCATAGTCCGAGAGCATTCGCTTTCCATCGCTTTCAACATAAAAAGTTTTGAAATCAGATGTAAAACCATTAGTGAAGAAAGCAATAGAACCGACGGCAAGCACCAAGAGAAATACACATACGATTACGGCAATCGTCTTGCCAACATTCATTTGCTTTTTCATGCTCCACCTCTAATTAAAACGAAAGCGTTGCATCTGAAAGCGATACGCTTTGCACCCCTGATACCGTACGAATGCTGATGGTGGTGCTGATACCCGTTTTCACTTCGGTGACCGTGATGGTGACATACGGAAGTTTGCCGTCCACATAACTGTCAAAGGACTCAACAACTTTGCGAGTAGGATCCGCCGAAATGCCGCTGTAAGAAGAAGGCATACTTTCACCGATAACTTGCAACTTGCCGTTCTCGATTGAGAACTGGTTTACGCTCACAAATCCACCCGGTTTTTGGAACGAAGTCCAAATATATCCTGCCGATTCAAATACGTCTTGAACAACATAATTAACCGTGGCATACTCTGTGCTCTGAAGTGTTCCCGATTTGTATATCTCCTTCTTAACCCTGATTGCGCCATAAGCAACAGCGGAGATTCTGTATTCGGGAGTGAACGTACTTCCCACAAGTCCAAACTCGTTGTCAAGAGAAATGTCAAAGTTGTAGGTTTGGGAACTTTGAATTTCCACGATTTTTGCGTTGTGCCAATTGCTATCGGTGATGGTTTTTGCTCCGGTGGGCGTAACTTTAATAGAAGTGGGCGCGCCGACGTAGAGCACTTGACATTTTGCGGTAAATCCGCCTTCTCTCGTGGTAACCGTGACAATGATTTCATCGTCACCGAATGCTTTCTTACAAGTTACGGTAGCGATATTGCTACCGTCGCTTTTCGGAGTTACGGTAACATAGTCAGTGACGTTTTCACTTCCGTGTTGTTTTGTAACGCCCCAAGCAACACTCCAATCCACGAGTTTGTTGGTTGCCTCGACGGGAAGGACGGTTGCAGTAAGAGTTACGGATGCCGTATGGCCGGAATCTGACGCAGTCGTTGCGTCTGCCGAGAATGCAAGCACGGAAGGCATTTCATATATTTGACCTTCAAACATATTCTTGCCATCACCAGATGCAATAGGTGTGTCGGTGTTGTTTTGTTTCATTTGCTGAATTACAAGCCCCAGCGCTGCGCCGACGCCTGCAAAAAGGACTATGATTGCCATAAGTGTCGCAATCCATTTGATACTGTTTTTCTTTTCTTGATTCATATAAATCCTCCATGTTTTTTGAAAGAAATACGGCTGTATTTCAAGCCGTATTCCGTGACGCTTATTTATCTGATAAGCATATTGAGCAATGCTCTGTCCGATGATTTGAACGGCTGAATCTTGCACTCGTACACTTCGCCGTCTTCGTCAAAAGAACGTACGCCATAGGTGTTGCCCGAAACGACTTTGCCAGTTTTCTCGTCCTTGATTTCGTAGGGCGTTACAACGAGTTCCGCTTTGTTTTCATTGCCGAAAACGATATCCAAAACCGTGTAGCCCGTGAAGTCCGGTGGCATAAGTTGCACTCTTGCTTCGATACCGCGCACAACGCCTTTGATGAAGTATGTAAAATACTGCTTGCCGTTTTTCTCGTAGGTTTCTCTTTCTACAAAGATTTTCTTATCCATTTTTCATACCTCCTTATGCGCTCTTTTTGCCTTTCATACGTGAAATGCGTCTTGCTTCTGTCTTGGACTTGCCGGCTTTGATTGCCTCTTTGTATTTATAGATACCGGTGTGGTCTGATTGACACAAAAGATATCCGCTTCTGAGTCCAAGCTCATAATCTGTAAGTTGTTTGCCTTCGTCGGCACCTCTTTGGTGCACTTTTGCTTGACGTTCGGATGCATATCCCGTCGCTCTTTTGGAGGGAACCATCCAACGTCTTTCGTTATAATTTTTTGCCATAAATATAGTTTCTCCTTTACCCGTAAAGTCGCTAGTTCAACTGTGATTTTTGATGCCCGTTTTGCCGTTAGCAAAGCACGAATTTTGATATTAATTTGTAGGGTGCAATTCAATGAGATTTCAAATAAAACATCTCGTTTCTTTCGACCTGTTTTCAGAAGGTGGCCACCTAATTTGCAAAGTCCTAAAAACGAGCGTCGCACCATTTGTGAGCACTCATTGATTACGCATTTATCATAGCAAAAAGCAAGACCGTCCGCCACATACTCAACCTCGTTTTCGTGGTTATAAATCTCGTTTTTCTTGTACAAAATCAAGACTAATCCGTACTTTACCAATACAAAGCCGTACTATAAACCATTGATTGTGAAAACAAGAGAGAGATGAACAGTTGCCCATCTCTCTCAAAATCTTAGTCAATATACTTGCGCGTATATGCCGTTGACGGTATTCGTTTACCATCGATATTGTCTTTGTATTCAAACAACATTTTATACTCGCCATCGCGCTTTGGTGTGCGCCGATAATATGTATCGTGGCTTATCAAAGTGTTGTCATAAATATCGCTTTTTTCGTACTTCATATGCTGTGTCACAATATGATTTTTTGTGCGATAAATATTGTCTGAAAATGTTGCTGCAAAATCGGGAATCCTTATGTCCATATCACACCTCGATTATGCCGATAACTGTTGCAGAAAAAACTTGCAAAGCCTATCGTTCAACTTGTGAACATAGTCCGGCGAATAGTTTAGCTCAACAGACAAAGTTTCTTGTGTGTTGTTGTGTACATATAGACTTACGTAGATGTCGTAAAGCTTCGGCGGCGCAGAACATATTGCCGTATGATATTTGTTGATGAGTTCGAGTATTGTTGAATTTCCAACCTCGGTAGAGGCTTTGTCAAACACGTTCTTGCGCGCGTAATAATATTGAATGTCTTTTAAGTCATTCTTGATTTGTTGCATTGTCATATAAATTTCTCCTAGTTCTTATAAATAGATTTTCCGTAGCGGAGAATAAGAATATCCCCACTCGGTTTGCGACCTTTTTCAACACGTCGCATTCGGGTTGGGGATATCTTCTCCTATCGAATCTTATCTATAAAAGCGGGGAACGAGGATTTATCTTGGGCGCTGTCACAGCCCGACCTTGATTTGCCTATATAGACGTATGTAGTTTTCCTTTTTAGTGATTATCTTTGTACAACTTTGATAAGTCGCACATTGTTCTTTTTCTGCTCAAAGTACTTGGCGTGACAATGTGAGCATCTCCCCACGATTTCGCCGTTACTTTTAACACTCGCTACAAAATACTTTCTGCATTCGGGACACAGTTTTCGTATTGGAATAGCGTCTTGCGTGATAATAGCATTATCCATAAAAGCACCTCCTTCGCCCATAGCGCACATAGACTTGTATTTAGCTCACTGCATTGACGGGGTTAGGCACTCCCGCGTCGCAGAAAAACTATCTTGCGCACCCTATATATAATTTCCTTATAAACCGGGGCAGTTATTCGGAAACTATATCGATTTGGTAGATATCGTCATAAAATATCTTCTTTTGACCTATCGTCAAATAATGATAGACCACGTTGTTTTTCGCAACAGTTCCTTCTATATCAATGTAATGTCCGTTGAGATAGAAATTGATTCTCACAACCGTTCCTTTGTCCACTCTCACAAGGGTTTTGGACAATTCTTCTTTCTTTTCGTCGGAAAATTCGTGTCTGGGAACGCGTGTGCGCTTTTCAATTCTGCTTTGCAATTCTTCGGACAAGCCTTTAAGAGCATCGAATGGAAGGAACTGAGCCGCACGATTCACATCGTCATTGTTTTTAACCGCCATTGTGTCCTCCAATCAGTTTGTTGCGTTCTTTTTGCGTTGCGCCTTCTTGCAAGTCGAAACCTCGCAACATTGCGTTCTTGCCAAACTTTTCTTTGATTTCCAACACTGCTTTTTCGACATTGCGCTCTTTTTGCAATGCGTCCAAATCCGTAAACAAATCATAGCCCTCGGCAGATTCGTCCACGAGTCCGCTAAAACATATAGCGAGTCTGCGGATAGGAACGTCTTGATGTGTGGTATCTTCAAAAATTCTATCAACGTATTCCTTAACCATTGAATAGAGATTGGTGCTGTTTGCCATTTTGAGCGTTCCGCCCGTAGCCGGAGCAGCATCTTTTGAATATCCAACGGAAATACCGACGTTGCTTGCAATCAAATGTTCTTTTAAGAGTCGCTGACAACCACTCAAAGCCATCTCTTGTATGACGATATGTGCTTTATCGTATGCGTAGTCGCTGAACAAGATTTGAGAATTTGAGATAGACTTTGACTTACCCTTGTAGTTCTTGATGTCCGCAATCGTACAACTTTCCTTGCCGTTTGCGTGGTCGATTAGCAATTTAGCGTTCTTACCGAAATTCCTATAAAGGAGATCTTCCGGGGCTGTTGCTACGCCTTTCATATCATGAATTCCATATCGGGCGAGCCTTGTGGCAATACCGTTTGCGATATTCCAAAAGTCGGTTATCGGTCTATGCGCCCACAAAGTTTCTTTGAATGTTTCTTCGTCAAGCATTCCAATATGGTCTTTGCAATGTTTTGCCGTGATGTCGAGTGCAATCTTTGCAAGATACAGGTTTGTGCCTATACCGCAAGTCGCAGGAATATGCGTGCGCTCGGCTATCTCGTTTATGATTTTCTTTGCAAGTTGCTTTGGTTCGAGTTTGTAAATAGACAAGTAGTCCGTAACGTCTATAAAAGCCTCGTCAATAGAGTATTGATGTATATCGTCCGGTGAGAAATAATCGAGATATATATCAAAAATGTCTGCGCAGTATTTGATATACAAACTCATGTGCGGGAGAGCAATAATATAATCTATGTTTTTAGGTATTTCAAACAGTCTGCAACGATTTCTGACTCCGAGTGCTTTCATCTTTGGAGTAATTGCCAAAGTTATAGCACCTTTTCCGCGAGATTCGTCTGCTACGACAAGATTTGTTTCAAACGGACTTAACCCACGTTCCGCACATTCAACCGATGCGAAGAATGATTTCATATCTATGCAAAGATAAGTCCGTTGTTTTTCCATATTGCTCCTTTATAACAGGTCCTTTATTACTTTTACGGCTATGCCTTGAATTTGAATGT
>ULVD01085012.1_pt1 | contig 33490 bp, 30 predicted proteins | sample 1959101 | NCBI WGS metagenome assembly ULVD01 (sample SAMEA4835777, study PRJEB28245) | human gut metagenome | biome: gut microbiome; material: fecal sample | place: Denmark | collected 2008
TCCCTTTTGATATAAAGAAAAGAATTAAAATTGTTTATTTTTTATAAATAATCATGTTAAATGCATATTTTTTCACAAATTCTATACGATTTGAGCGTTTTTTATGTGAATTTTTTTATTAAATTCATCATTTCCGCTTAAATCTGTGCAAGTGATTAATGTTTGAGTTTTTTCACAAAACTTCAAAAGTCGTTTGCGACGTTTTGGATCCAACTCTGAAAACACATCATCAAGAAGAAGCAGTGGCATTTTGCCAGTTTGATTTTTTATTATTTCAAGTTCAGCAAGTTTCATTGAGAGTGCGGTGGTTTTTTGTTGCCCTTGTGAGCCATATGCTTTTATGTCGATGCCATCAACCAAAATTTTTATATCGTCACGATGCGGTCCCGTCGAAGTGAATCCAAGTTTGAAGTCTTTTTCAAGATTTTTTTCAAGTGAAGATAGCAATTGATTTTTTATTTGTTCAATGTTTTCACCAACTATTCCAAGATAGGAAAGGTTGAGTTTTTCGTCATTATTCGTGAGATATGTGTGAGCAAGTTCAGCATATGGAGATAGTGCGTTCAAAAAGTTTATTCTCGAAAAAATTATTTTGCTGCCAATATCTGCAAGTTGCTCATTCCAAATAAACACAGAATTTTTGATTATTTCAAGGTTTGCTGATGATTTGAGGAGTTTGTTTCTTTGATCCAAAACTTTGTCATATTTTCCAAGCAAATAAAAATAATTTTTTGATGTTTGAGATATGGCTATATCCATAAATCTTCTTCTGTCTTCTGGGCTCTCTTTTATGAGTTTTAGTCCATCTGGCGAAAAGAATACACATGGCAGTTCACCCATCAGTTCTCCAATTCTATGAATTGCAATTCCGTTTATTTTTATTGTTTTTTTGTTCTTTTTTGAAAAAACGATTTCGATTGTGCGTTTTATGTTGTTTTGAGCAATTTCAACCTTTATTTGCGCAATTTCTTTGCCTATTTTTATGACTTCACGTTCTTTGTTTGTTCGCATGCTTTTGCCGATTGAACAAAAATAAATTGCTTCCAAAAGGTTTGTTTTTCCTTGTGCATTATTGCCATAAATTATGTTGACTCCCTTGTCGAAATCAACCGAAACACTGTCATAATTACGAAAATCTTTAAGCACAAGCCTTTTTATTGTCATGTAAATATTTTAACACAAATCTCAACTTTCTTCAACTTTATATAATATTTAATTAACTTATTTTTGTTTTCATTTACAAACAAAATGGCATGTGATATAATCAGCACTATGAAAAACGACATTATTGTGGCAGTTAGCACTCCGATTGGAATGGGAGCAATCAGCATCGTGAGAATGAGCGGTGATGGCTGTCTTTTGATTGCAAAAAAAATATTTTCTTCACAACACTTGAACTTTGATAAAATTGAACCAAGAAAACTTTATCTCGGAACTTTCTCATATGGCGAAATCAATGATGAATGTCTGCTTGTTTATTTCAAAAACCCATTTTCATACACTGGCGAAGATTTGATTGAATTTCAAATTCACGGTTCAACAAGTCTTGTTGATAAAGTTATTTCTGCGTGTCTTGAAAATGGCGCAAGAATGGCAAGTGAAGGGGAATTTACAAAGCGTGCTTTTGTTAACGGAAAAATCAGTCTTGAAAAAGCGGAAGGAGTGATTGACACAATCAATGCCGAAAGCGAAAACGAACTCAAAACTGCAAAATCTCTTATGCAAGGAAAGCTGTTTTCACAAATTCGCGAAATGCAAAACGATTTGACATCACTGCTCGCACGCCTTGAAGTTGCACTCGACTATCCAGAGCATGACATTGAATACACCGAAACTCAAAATGCAAAAAAAGAACTCGAAAACATCAAGACCAAACTTGAAAAAATTCTCGAAAATTCAGACCAAAACTCATTTATCAAGAATGGTGTTAATGTTGCCATTGTTGGCCGTGTAAACTCCGGAAAATCAAGTCTTCTCAATGCACTTCTTGGCGAAAATCGAGCGATTGTCACAAACATTGAAGGCACAACACGCGATATTGTTCGCGAAACAATCAACTATAAAGGTTTGAAAATTAACTTTATTGACACCGCTGGAATTCGAAAAAGTGAAGATGCAGTCGAAAATATTGGAATTGAAAAATCGTTTGAACAAATAAATTCAGCCGACGTTGTTTTGTTCGTTTATGATAGTTCAAGAAAACTTAACAACGAAGAACGCGAAACTCTAGAAAAATTGAAAGATAAAAATCACATTATTATCGCAAATAAAAGTGACCTCACTCGCGTTGAAAATGACATTTCTCCCGAAATTGAAATATCGGCCTTGAAAGAGCAAAATATTGACGAAGTGAAACAAAGAATATATAACTTGTCAAAATGCGGGAAAATTAATTTTAATGAAATTTGTCTGACAAACGCAAGACATATTGAAGCGATAAAACAATCAATAAACTACATTTCAAAAGCAATTTCATGCTGCGACACAGAGACTGTCGATATCGTTATTTTGGAAATCAAAAAAGCATGGGAAAGCCTTGGAAAAATCACAGGAGAAACAGAAAACGAAAGTATTATTGATGCAATATTTTCAAAATTCTGCTTGGGAAAATAAAATGGAAAAAAACAACAAATTTTTTTATGATAGCATTGTTATTGGAGCGGGGCACGCGGGTTGTGAAGCCGCACTTGCTCTATCACGCACCGGACAAAAAACACTTCTTCTCACACTCAATCTTGATGCAATTGCATTTCTTGCTTGCAACCCTTCAATTGGTGGCACTGCAAAAGGTCATTTGGTTTGTGAAATTGACGCACTTGGCGGACAAATGGGAATCAACGCAGACAAAACAGCTCTTCAAATCCGTATGCTCAATATGGGAAAAGGTCCTGCTGTTCATTCACTGCGCGCGCAAGCTGACAAAATCAACTATCACAACACAATGAAACGCACACTTGAAAACACACCAAACCTATTTATTAGGCAACTTGAAGCGGTTGAAATCACACAAGAAAATGGCCATGTTCATTCAGTCAAAACTGCACAAGGTTTGGAGTTTTTTTGCAATAGCGTTGTTGTTGCGACTGGCGTATATCTCAAAAGCCGCATCATTATCGGCGAATACACAAAAAACAGTGGACCAAATGGGTTTGCTCCTGCAAACGAACTCACGAAAAGTCTTATGGATTTGGGTCTTCAAATCAAAAGATTCAAAACCGGAACACCAGCCCGCGTCAATTCAAGAACGATTGATTTTTCAAAAACAGAAGAACAAAATGGTGATGAAGACATTCAATCTTTTTCATTCTTAACCAAAAAGACACCAAAAAACAAGGCAAAATGCTACCTGACCTACACAAACCAAAACACTCATAAAATCATTCGTGACAATCTTTCTCGCGCACCAATGTTTTCGGGAATAATTGAGGGAACTGGACCACGTTATTGTCCATCAATCGAAGATAAAATTGTTCGCTTTGCTGACAAAGAACGCCATCAAGTTTTTTTGGAACCTGAATCTCTTGAAACGAATGAAATTTATCTTCAGGGTGTTTCAACATCACTTCCAGTTGATGTTCAAGAACAAATGTATCGAACAATCGCTGGACTTGAAAATGTTGAAATCATGAGAAATGCATACGCGATTGAGTATGACGCAATTGAATCAACTCAACTTCTTCCAACTCTTGAATTTAAGGACGTCAAAGGTTTGTTCTTTGCTGGTCAAGTCAACGGAACAAGCGGTTATGAAGAAGCCGCTGCCCAAGGTCTTGTTGCTGGAATTAATGCAAGCCTTTATAATCGAAAAGAGAAACAACTTGTTCTAAAAAGAAGTGACGCTTACATTGGTGTTTTGATTGATGACCTTGTCACAAAAGGAACGAATGAGCCATATCGAATGATGACATCTCGTGCCGAATATAGACTCTGGTTAAGACAAGATAATGCCGATGTCAGACTCACAGAAATTGGCCGCCGTGTTGGTCTTGTCGATGACGAAAGATATTCAGTTTTTCAGAAAAAAATGAAAAAATTTGAAAAAATGAAGCAAATTTTGCAAGAAAAAGTCAAATTTGACCAAAAACTTGTTGATTTTTGCGAAAAAGTTGGCGAAATCCCTCCACGCGAAAGCATGAAAGTGAAAGACCTTTTGAAGCGAACAAATATAACCGCACAAAACCTCAATGCTGAATATGGATTGTTCAAAGGTTATAGTCAAAGACTTGTTGACGACCTCAACACATTTGTGAAATATGAAGGATATATCAATCAACAACTTGAAGACATTGAAAAAGCAAAAAAGAACGAAAGTTTGAAAATACCTGAAGATTTTGATTACTCAGAAATCAAGGGTCTTCGAATTGAAGCAATCCAAAAACTTTCAAAAATCAGACCTCTTGACATTGGACAAGCTTCAAGGATTTCTGGTGTTTCACCAGCTGACATTGCAGTGCTTTCTGTTATGATAAAAATGAAAAAGTAGGGGAATATGCAAGAATTATTAAAACAAATTTTTCAAAAATATAAGATTGAAGCAAGCGAAAAACAAATTGAACAACTTGTAAAGTTTTATGAACTTGTTGTTTCTTGGAATGAAAAAATCAATCTCACCGCAATCACGGATAAAAAGGAGTTTGCTTTCAAGCATATTCTTGACTCTGTGCTGCCATTTGCTTGTTTTTCGGAAAACGCAAAACTTATTGACGTTGGTGCGGGAGCAGGTTTTCCGTCAATTCCGCTCAAAATTCTTCGACCAGATCTTGATATAACAATGCTTGACAGTCTTAACAAAAGAGTTAATTTTCTTAATCTTGTGATTGAAACTCTCGGGCTTGAAAAAATTCGAGCAATTCACGGAAGATGTGAAGATGTTGCAAAAGATTTTATGTTCCGTGAAAAATTTGATTATGGCGTTGCTCGTGCAGTTGCAGCTCTTCCAACTCTTTTGGAATATGTTTTGCCATTTGTGAAAGTCGGGGGTCAGATGCTTGCATACAAATCAGTTCAAGCACAAAGCGAACTTGATCTTTCAACCCGTGCTCAAAACATTTTGGGTGGAAGAAGTGTTGAGATAAAAAAATATATGATTTATGAAATTTCAAGTGAAAGAAATATTATTGTTATAAACAAACAAAATCACACACCAGCAGGTTATCCAAGAAGCGGCAACAAAGCCAAATCAAACCCACTTTGACAATTTTGCTTGCCAATAAAAAGCGTAAAGTTTATAATAATAAAGTATAAAAGAGGAGACTATGCAAGAATTACAAATTATGTGGGAGAGAGTTCTTTCAAAACTCGAAATGATGACAACAGCTGTTTCATTTGATCTTTGGATCAGACCTCTTGAAGTTTTGGAATTTAAGGATTACAACACATTGATTTTGGTTGCAAGTTCAACAACCGCAAAAAATCAACTTTTGAAAAATCACAAAATTCAACTTCAAAATGCGATAAATGAAGTTTTTAATGACAACATCAATTTTGAAATTCTCGACCAAAACGAAAAAGACGAATACATAAAAACAAACACACCAGCAAAAAATCAAAAGGTTGAGGAAGAAGGCAACAAAACAAATTCAAACTTCAACGAAAAATACACTTTTGATAATTTTGTTGTTGGAAAAAGCAATCAGTTTGTTTATGCAGCAGCAAAATCAGTTGCAGAAAACCCAGGACAAAAATTTAACCCACTATTTATTTATGGTGGAGTTGGACTTGGAAAAACTCACTTGCTTCACGCGATTGGAAACTACATAAAGTCCGCTTATCCTGACAAAAAAATCATGTATGCGACTTGCGAAAAATTCACAAATGACTACATTGAATCACTTCGCGCAAACAAGGATATGGCAAACTTTGAATTCCGTGAAAAATATCGCAATCTTGATGTTCTTATGATTGATGACATTCAATTTATTTCAAACAAAACAAGCACTCAAGAAGAATTTTTCCACACATTCAATGACCTATATCAACGACAAAAACAAATAATCATCGCATCTGACCGACCACCAAAAGAAATTGCAACACTTGAAGAAAGACTTCGTTCAAGATTCACAAGCGGACTCATTCAAGACATTCAAACACCAGACTTTGAAACAAGAGTTGCAATCTTGCGTAAAAAAGCTCAACAAGAAAAATATTCGATTGATGACGAAGTCATAAACTTCATTGCCGAAAAAATTGACACCAACATTCGTGAGATGGAAGGAATTTTGTCAAAAGTGTTCTTCTTTGCAACACTTCTTGGAAAAAAGAGTGCAACACTTGAAGAAGCATATGAGGCCATGAAAGAAAATATGGACGAAATCAAAGAAGGTCTTTCACCAGATATGGTTATCGACACGGTTTGCAAATATTTCAACATTTCAAAAAATGATATTGTTGGCAAAAAGAAAAACAAAGAGATTGTTGAACCAAGAATGATATGTATATATCTCATCTGTGAACTTCTTGACCTTCCACTTGTTGCAATCGGCAAAAAGTTTGGAGATCGTGACCACACAACAATAATGCACGCACGTGACAAGATCACAGAACAAATCAAAACCAACAACAAAATCAAAGTTTATATCACCGATATTAAAGACCTGTTGACAAAATGAGGAAATGTGCATAAAAAAACTTATTTATAAACACAGTTAAACACATTGCAAAAAACCAAATATTGTGGTTCGAAAAATGTCGAAAATATTGTAATAAACAATATATTGTGTGCCAAAAAAGTTATTCACATTTCAACAATTATTATTACTATTAATACTATTTAAAAATGAAATAAATCATTATTAATAAAGGAGCAAAAAAAATGAAATTAGTATGTGATGGTTTGGATTTATCTGATGCAGTGATAAAAGTATCAAAAGCAATAAACCCAAAAACAACAAATCCAATCTTGGAAGGAATCAAACTTGTTGCAGAGGACGGAACACTCACATTGTCCGCAACAGATTATGAACTTTCGATTGAAAAGAAAATCAAAGCAGACATAAAAATTGAAGGAGAAACAGTTGTTCCAGGTCGTTTCTTTTCAGAGTTCGTAAAAAAACTTACAAACGAAAAAATTGAACTCACTCTCAATGACAACAATCAACTCATAATCAAGTATTGCGATAGTGAAGGTTATATTCAATGTATGAACTCACTTGAATATCCAAGCCTCAAAAAGATTGATAATGGTGATTATTTTGGAATTACTCAAAAAGATTTCAAAACACTCATCAACAAATCAAACTTTGCAGTTGCTCTTGACGATTCTCGTCCAATTCTCAAAGGTTGCTTGCTCGAAGTTGAAGGAAATAATCTTCGCGGGGTTGCACTTGACGGTTATCGTCTTGCTTTCATTCAAAAGCCAGTTGTTGCATCTTCAGGAAGAATTAGAGTTGTTGTTCCAGCAAGAAGTTTGAATGAAGTAAGCAAAATTCTTGAAGATAGTGACGATATTATTAATGTTTATATTCATCAAAACAATCTCATGGTTGACCTCAAAAACACAAAAATTATCACACGCTTGATTGACGGAGAGTTTTTGAATTATAGTCAAATCATTTCAAATTCTTTCGCATCAAAAATCACAGTAAACAAAGCACAACTTGAACAAGCTTTGGAAAGAGCAGCACTCCTTAGCAAAGTTGGTCAAAACAATCTCGTCAAGTTTGATATCAAAGAAAGAAACATGGTCATTTCTTCAAACTCCGAAATCGGAAATATCAAAGAAAACATCAATGTTGTTCTTGACGGAAAAGAGCTTAACATTGCATTCAATGCTTCATACTTTATGGACGCATTAAGAGTGCTTTCAGACGAATTCATCACAATCAATTTCAATAGTGCAATCAATCCTTGCGTAATCAAACCAGTTGAGGGAGATGAATATCTATACCTTATCCTTCCAGTCAGAATGATTAACTAGTTTAGTGTTCTTTTTCGATTGCGAAAAAGAACCAAAAAGCGTGGGGAATTTGGATTTTCCCCACACCCCTTAAAACCACCCTTGGCGGAGCGGGGCAAGACCATGTCATCCTGAGACGCCACCCCAGAGAACGGCAATCTAAGGATCTAGTCGACATGGTCGTGGGGTCAACTCGGACTACAAATAAAAAGAGTTTTGTTCAAATTGGGAGCAAAACTTTTTCTTTTTATTTTTGTCCTCGTGGAAGCATGAACACAAAACTAATGTCAAGTGTGAAATAAATTTGAGAACACAGTTCTCAAACACTTGACATTGTTTTGTTGTTTATGAAGTTTTGCAGATAAGAAGAGTTAAGGCAAAGAATACCTCAACTCTTCAAATAAAAATTAGTTATTATTTTAATTATAGAAATTGTTGCTTATTTGAATATAATGGGAGTGGCCGCGAAGGGGTGTTTCCTAAAACGGTTTCTTTTATCAATTATTTGCTTATTTTTACAAGAAAAATTTTGTCCACAAAAAAAGTTAAGATTTTGGTCTTAACTTTTTTGTTGTTAGTTTGAAAAACCTGTGCTTGTTGAACCAAAGCCGCCTGTGCGCACGGTGGTAACTTCTTCTTCGTTGTCAGCTTTTAGAAAATAGGTGAACACGCCTTGACCAATTTTGTCGCCTTTGTGAATTTCATAATCTGTGTCACCAAGATTCAAAAGTCTAAATCCAAGATTTCCATCATTTGATTGATTTCCGTAGTAATCACATTCAATCACGCCGGTTCCGTTTGCAATCATAACGTGTCGTTTTCCCATTTTGCTTGTGACGAACAAAAACAACACTTCATTTTCATTGAAATATGCTTTGACATTTGTCCAAATAAGTTCGCTTTGCATAGGTTTGATTGTGATGTCGATTGGACTATAAAAATCATAACCGCAAGCATTTTTTGTTGCACGGATTGGAAGTTTGATATCCTTTTCTCCGTATTGCAAAAATTCGTCTTTAACTCTCTCAAATCCTCTCATTATTTACTCCTTTGTTCATGATTTAATTATATCATAAAATTGATTTTTTAACAATAACAAACACGTCATTTTTGGTATATCAATTTCTTATTTTTGCAATAACTCAAAAACAATACATTTGGCAAAATCATTGACAAAGATATAATTTTTGGTTAATATAAAAGCGACAAAATGTCAACTTTAAGTTTTCCTATCACTCGTTTTATACTTAAAGAATACGCAAGTGCGAAAATATAGAAAATCTTTTTTGGGGAAAAGACGTATCATCTTTTTTTGTTTGCGTGAAAAAAAATAAGGAGGAATTATGAAAAGAACTTACCAGCCAAAGAAAAGACAAAGAAGCAAAGTTCACGGATTTCGTGAAAGAATGAAGACAACTTCAGGAAGAAAAGTTCTCAAGAGAAGAAGAAACAGAGGCAGAAAAAAACTTACTGCATAATAGGCGAAAATATGATAAAAAGTGAAAATCGTTTACGCAAGAATAGGCAGTTTTTGTTTATTTATAAACATGGACAAGCCTCACACACTCGCACGCTTTCAGTTGTTTTTGTGAAGACCAAAAGCCAACCAAACAAAATTGGTTTTTCTGTCAGCAAAAAAGTTGGCAAAAGTGTTGTGAGAAGCAAAGTGAAAAGGCGAATGACGGAAGCGTTTAATCAAATTCAAAAAAATGTTGACACAAATTTCAATTATGTGTTTATTGCAAAACCTGAAATTGTTGAAATCACATTTTTTGAAATTGTTGAAGAAATGAAAAGAGTTTTGAAAAAGGCAAAATTATATAATGAAGAAATTTCTTAATATAGTTTTTTATCCTTTGAAACTTTTGGGGTTGGGACTCATTTATTTTTATAAATATTGCATCTCCCCACTCATTCCACACACTTGCAGATTTTATCCAAGTTGTTCAACCTATGCTGTTCTTGCAATCAAACATTTTGGGATATTTCGCGGAAGTTTTATTGCTCTTAAGAGAATAATTCGATGTAATCCAAAAAATGCTGGAGGGGAAGATTTTATTCCCTTTGACATGAAAGGAGAAGAAAAATGGTTATTATAAACCAAATCGGCAAACTTCTTGTTGAAGCACCAACAGGAGTTTGGGAAAAAATTATTATGGCGTTTAATTCAAATATTGCAAACTATGCGCTTGCAATTATTTGCATGACACTTGTCATAAAACTCATTCTTTTTCCATTTGATTTTCTTAACAGAAAATTCACAAGAAAAAGCACAAAAATGCAAGCAGAAATTCAACCAGAAATTGATGTGTTGAAAAAGAAATATGGAAACAATCAAAAAGAACTTAATGCAAAGACAATGGAAGTTTACAAAAAACATAACTATAATGTCGGCGGAACTTGCCTTGTCACATTGATTACAATGGTTCTCACAATGGTTGTTTTCTTCACACTTTTTGCGGGGCTTAACAAAATGTCAAGTTATAAGGTTGCTCAACAATACGAAGATTTGAGACTTGCTTACTATGGTGTTGAAAAAGTTGAAGATATTGCATCAGTTGACATTTCAACTCTCAACGAAGAAGAAGCAAGGGCAAGAGTTTTGGAAGAATATAAAGCCAAAAAAGAATCATTTTTGTGGATTGAAAATGTTTGGATGGCGGATTCCCCATTTAAAAACCCAGTTCCAACATTTTCTGAATACGCAAAACTTGCAGGACTTTCTGACGAACAACAAACCGAAGAAGCCAAACAAGAATACGAAAAAGTTTGGGCAGTTGTGAATGAAAACACAAGAGATCAAAATGGTTATTTCGGAATTGCAATTTTGATTATTGGAGTTGCATTCTTGCAACAATTTGTCACAAACAAAAAATATAGATTCAAAAAGAAAAAACTCACAGATAATGAGTTTGAAGAAAAAAAGATGCCAACAAACAAAGTTATGATGATTGTCATGCCTTTGATTTTGGGCGTGTTTGGAATTTTATATAACTCTGTGTTTGGACTCTATATGCTCGCAAGTTCTGTTTTTGCTGTTATCACAACTCCACTTTGCAACAATATTTTGGAAGTTGTTGAAAAGAAAGAAGAAGAAAAAAGAAAGAGAAAAGAAAAATTAACTTACTCTCGAAAATAAAAAGGAGAAAAAATGTTATCTTATGAAGGAGTTGGCAAAACAATTGAAAAAGCAATTGAAGATGCCTTGCTAAATCTAAAAGCACCCAGAGAAGATTGTGACATAAAAATTTTGGAAGAGGGTGGACTTTTTAAAAAAGCCAGAGTGCTTGTTTCAATCAGTGAAGATTGCCAAGATAAATATCAAACCAAAAAAGAAAAAATCGAAGATGCACCAGAAGTTTTGGACGTGAAAAAATTTATTTGTGAAGAAGAACCAGTCGCTGTTGTTGAAGAAACAATAGAAGTTGTTGAAAAGGTTGAAGAACCAGTTGAGGAAAAACACCAAGAAGTTGAAACCAAAACAGAAGAACCAAAAATTGAACGCGAAAAAATTGAGGATATCAAATGCGTTGAATTTTTGAAAGGTCTTTGCCAAAAAATGGGAATTTCTGCTGAAATTAATTGTTATAAAGAAGGTGACAGAGTTGTTGTTTCTGTCACTGGTGACAAAGTTTCAGAACTCATTGGTTATCGTGGAGATTGCCTCAATGGTGTTCAATATCTTCTTAATGTCATTGAACAACGAAATGACGGAGAAAAAACAAAAATTGTTCTTGATATCGAAAATTACCGTGAGAAAAGAGAATCAACACTTGTTGCTCTTGCAAACAGAATGGCAAGAAAAGTTGCAAAAACTCATCATCAAATCAAACTTGAACCAATGACACCGAATGAGAGAAGAATCATTCACACCGCACTTCAAAATGATGCTTATGTAACAACATTTTCAAAGGGCACAGAACCGAACAGATATTTGATTATTGCTCCAAAACACTAATAAAATCATAAAGAAATATGAGGTGTTATATGGATAAAAAGTATTTTCTTTTCTTTTGTGATTTGGATTCAACATTTGAAGCCTATAAAAAATCTGACGAATTTGGAACTGAATTTCAACAGTTTGCCAAATTTGTTAAGTTTGTTCAAAAGTTTGAAACCGAATTAAATTGCAAAGTTGTGATACATTTTATCTCAGGAGTTGATAGACAAGATTTATTATCCCGCTTGAAATATTTTGACAGCAATTTCAAAGATTCAATCTATGAACGAATTGATGATTCTGTCATTTCAAGCGGGGTTATTTTTAACAAGCGTGGCAAAATTATTGGAAAGTGTGATACTGACAAAAGCGTTTATTGCAAAGCAGACGGAGTTTCTTGCATTTTTAAAGAATATGGAGCAAGCGATATTTGCGGTGCTTGCTTTTTGGGAGATAGCAAAGAAGATATCCCTGCGTTTATGACGGTTAAACAATTTCATAAACAGCTCGGCACCTATGCTCTTTGCACGCGTTCAAGCCGTGACTACGACAAAGTTATAAATAATGTTGATTTTTATTCGTCAAAACCGAGAATCAATGGGTGCGTTGAATGTCTTGAAAAAATGCAAAATCATATACTCAATAATGTTTTGCAAAAATAAATATATCAAATAAAACCAAGGGAAAATGTGATGAAAAAAATTATTGATGTGGAAAAGTTGACTGACAAAAAATATCTCAATCTTTTTGAACTTGTTTATGAAACAGAAAAAGGCGAAAAAAGATATGAGATTGCAAGTCGAAAAAACATTCCTGACGTTGTGTCAAAAACAAACAAGCCGGACGCGGTTAGAATAATTCCGTATTTTTATGACAAAAACAAAAATCTCAAAGTTGTTTTAATTCGAGAATTTCGTTATCCGATAAATGATTATGTCTATGCTGTTCCAGCAGGATTGATTGACAAAGGAGAAAACCCAAAACAAGCTGTTGAAAGAGAACTCAAAGAAGAGATTGGAGCGAGAGTTATAAAAATTAAACAAACAGAAAAGGCGTCATACACATCTGTTGGAATGAGTGACGAAAGCATAGTTTGTTTTGAAGCAGAAGTGGAGATTAATTTAAAACAAAACCTTGACGAATTTGAAGAAATTGAAATCAAGATTGTTAGTCTAGCAACACTAAAAAAAATGCTTGACAAAGAAAATTTTTGTTTGCAATCACGATTGCAACTTCGAACATTTTTATATAAAAACAAATAAAAAAAGAGCAGTTTTGCTCTTATTTTATTTGACATAATTTTAATATAAATGATGTAAGAAGAAATTTCAATAACAAATAATGCTTTTCATTTTTGAAGTGATGTGCTAATATATTTTTATATTAGGAGGGCTTATGGCAAAAGCAAGAAAACCTTTTATTGTGAGATTTATTATTTGGCTTTTTTCAATCATAATCACACTTGCGTTGATTTTGGGCATTGGATGTTTGATTGCCAAACAAAAATATGGTGTTGATGTTTTTTCAACAATTTCACAAATCAAAACGCTCAACCAAAAAGTTGACGAATCAAAATATGATTCAAAATTTTCTGATAATGACATGAAAGATGCACAAATTGCAGTGAATGCAAAAATGAAAGGACTCATTTCATACACCGAAGAAGATGGCTACAAAATCAACGAAGAAGGAATTGGCGTTGAGTCACAAATTTCAGCAGATCTTCTTCTTTCAGACAAGCAACTTGGTGCAATAATAAACAATTTGATAAACAAAAATGCAGAAGGATTGACGCTTGATGTTTCTGGCAATAAATTAAAAATTGATTTCATTCAACTCAAATTTGTTGAAATCCGAGAAAAAGAAGCGGACATAAACATTGTTGTCAAAGTTGATGTCCGTGAACTCAAACAAAAAATGAATTCATTTCCAACAAACATTATTGCAAAGAAAATTCCCGATTATCTCTATATTAGTTCAACTTCAACAATCAAGAAAGGCGACAACGCGTTTGAATATGAAGTTTTGAGCAAAGATATTGAGATAAATAATCTAAATAGTCAAGACACAAAAAGTTTCTTGAACACACTCAATCTTGTGTTCAAATTTGGAACGAGTGACGACTTTAATCTCATGATTGCTTCGCCATTTGTCAATGCACTTATTGGAAATGAAGAGAATAATGGATTTGCTTATTCCTTGAAAGGGCTTGATGTCAAAGATTATGATTTTGTCGTTGTTGACGAAATAAATTATTATGTCTTGAAAGCATAATTTTGTTATATCAATCCAAAACTTAAAAATGTTTTAAAAAATGTTTTCTGTATTAAAATAACATAGAGGAGAAAATATGAAAGAAATAAAAAAAGCGTTATTTGTTGCCGGAATAGTTTGTGTTGTGTCATCAATGTTTTCATTTGCACAACTCTTTAGCGACATTTTCTATTTTAATGTTGCGACATATTATATTGTTGTCGACGCGATATACTGTGCTCTTTCAGTGACAACTGGAACAATTTTTCTTGTCATGAGAAACAAGTCGCTAAAAGAAATTGTTGCGAAACGAGGAATGTTCATTACTTTGCTTGTTTTGAACATTTTCAACAATCTCATTGTGTGGGCAATGGCATTTTGGGTTGAACTTCTTGTCTCGAGATATTCACGCGTCTCAACTTTTTCTTATAATCACGTTGGTGAACAAAACACAAAACAAGAACAGAATGTCGGTCAAGATAATGAAGTTGTTCTCGACAAAGATGAGTATGAAATCAAGAGCAAAGTTGACTTATTGACCGAAGAGATTGAAAAACTCAACAAACTCAAAGAAAGCGGAGCAATCACCGAAGAAGAATATAAAAAACTCAAAGAAGACTTGCTCAACAAATCCTTTTTATAAGCGAAATTAACAGCAAAATAAATGTTATTTATTGACCGTAAAATTTGATTGTGATAAAATCAACACAAGAAAGTTTTACGGGAGTTTTTTATTATGTATGATTTCAAAGCAATAGAAAAAAAATGGCAAGACAAATGGGACAAAGACAAAAGTTTTTGCGCGGTCGATTTTCACCCAACAAAGCCAAAATATTATGTTTTGTATGAGTTTTTTAATATCAGTGGGAATTTGCATATGGGACATCTCAAAGGGTCAGTTCCAGCAGATGCACTTGCTCGCATGAAAAGATTGCAAGGCTATAATGTTTTGTTTCCAATTGGTGGAGATTCTTTTGGTTTGCCCGCAGAAAACGCGGCACTCAAAACTGGCATAGACCCAAAAGAGTTTGTTGCAAACGGAATGAAAAACGCAATGGCACAATCAAAACAAATCGGTCTTTCCTTTGATTACGACAGAGCATTTTGCACAAGTGACGAAGATTATTACAAGTGGACGCAATGGATTTTTTTGAAACTTTTTGAAAATGGAAAAGCATACAAGCAAAAAGGTGTTGTCAACTATTGCCCAAATTGCAAAACCGTTCTTTCGAATGAAGACAGTCAAGGCGGCATTTGTGACAGATGTCACGGCAAAGTTATTCAAAAGGAAAAGAATGTTTGGTTTCTCAAAATGAAAGAGTATTCCGAAAAACTTCTTGGAAATGTCGACCGAATTGAAATGAACGAAAATCTCAAAGAACTTCAACGTAATTGGATTGGCAGAAGCGAGGGCATGCAAGTGACATTTGATATTGTGGACCACAGCGGAAAAAAATTGACAACAGCAGACATTTTCACAACTTGCATCGAAACAATATATGGCATAACGTTCATGGTTATGGCTCCCGAACATCATCTTATCAAAGAACTCGCTCCATCAATCAAAAACATTGATGAAGTCAAAACCTATCAAGAGCAAACCACTTATCGCAGTGAGTTTGATAGGCTTTCAAACCAAAAAGACAAAACAGGTTGTTTGCTTGACGGAATTTATGCAGTTAATCCAGTAAATGGCAAACGCGTTCCAATATATATTGCTGACTTTGTTCTTTGCGGATATGGAACAGGCATGGTTATGGCAGTTCCAACACACGACCAACGTGATTATGACTTTGCAAAAGAATTTAATATACCAATGATAAAAGTTATTGAAAACGACAAGGTTGATTGTGCTTATGAAAAAGCGGACTACCTCAAACAAAATCCAAAAATGGTCAATTCACAAGAATTTTCAGGAATGAAAGTCTTGGACGCAAAACATAAAATTGCCGAAAAACTTATTGCAATGGGAAAAGGCAAAAAAGTTGTTAACTACAAAATGCAAGACTGGTCTTTCAATCGCCAACGTTATTGGGGCGAACCTTTTCCAATCGTATTTTGCGATAAATGTGGAGTGGTTGCAGTGGACGAAAAAGAACTTCCTGTCACCTTGCCAAAAACTCATGATTACATGCCAGGCGATGGTGGAGAGTCGCCACTTTCAAAAGTTGAGTCATGGGTCAACACAACTTGTCCGCACTGTGGAGGTCCGGCTCATCGCGAAACTGATACAATGCCAAACTGGGCAGGCTCAAGTTGGTATTGGCTCAGATTTTGCGATCCGCACAACAAAAACGCACTTGCAGATTTCGAAAAACTCAAATATTGGGGCGAAGTTGATTGCTATACTGGTGGAACAGAACATATCACGCGCCATGTTCTTTATGCATTCTTTTGGCAAAACTTTTTGTATGAAATTGGCGCTGTTCCATCTCGTGACCCATTCAAACGCAAGATGGGGAGTGGCTTAATTTTGGACGATGAAGGCAAAAAAATGAGCAAGAGTTCGGCAAATGGTGTTTCGCCTTTGCAAGTCATTGAAAAATATGGCAGTGACGCTGCAAGACTTCACGTTCATTTCCTTGGCGGATACGAAGACAACACGCCATGGACTTTTGATGGCATAAACGGAATAACAAACTTTCTAAATCGTGTTTGGGAAATGCAAGACACGATAAAAGGCGAAGAAGTTTCCGAAAAACATATTTATGAAATCAATTCTCTAATCAAAAAAGTGACAGAAGACATTGACAACCTCAAACTCAACACCGCAATCGCTTCCCTCATGTCGTTTGTAAAACTTGTCAAAACTGATGGATTTATCACTCGTGATGAATGCAAGATTTTTCTAACGCTTCTCAATCCGCTTGCACCACATATCACAAGCGAAATTTATGAAATTGTGTTTGGCGGAAACATTGTTGATGCAGTTTGGCCACAATATGACGAAAAATATCTTGAAAAAGACGAAATAAAACTTCCAATCCAAATCAATGGAAAAATGAAAAACATTGTTATCATATCGAGAAATGCCACTCAAAATGAAGTTGTTGAAAAAATCAAAGCAGAGTATCCAAATTTAATTGTTGGCGAAATCAAAAAAGCAATCTATATCCCAGGGAAAATCATAAACATAATTTGCGGATAGTGTTTTCACCTTTGTCAATCAAAAAACAAAACAAAAACTCTATTAAAAAAACAAAATAAAAATACGGCTTCCGCCGTATTTTTTGTTGACACTTCACACCAAATAAAAAGTGCATGAACAAAGTTTTTTGCGTTTTAAGAACATTTTTTTTCCATTCTCCATTTGATAGGAAAATCCCTCGTGATATGGACAATTTGAACAATTTGCACCCATGTTCGACTTCATTGGACAATGGCGCAGAGTCATGAATGGCGCTTGCATTTTTGGAAAAACCTCACATTCAGCACCGACTGTTGGAACACCCAAAACATTTGCTGAAATATTGTTGAAAACATTGAGTCCCCAACCAGCCACAATTTGTGTTTTGAAAGCAAGAGCATAATAGTTGTTTGCAACAATATTTATATGAGTTTTTTCAATAATATTTTTGAGTATTTCTATGTCTTTTTTAAGTGCAAAAATCGGAGTATCAAGATATGGAATTTTGTTTTGTTTGTTGCAGTTTTCAACAAACTTTTCAACATCCAAAACATCATAAATTTCTGGAGAATAAATAACGTTTTTATTGTGATTATTTCCGCTTGAATTTTGTGTTATTTCAAAGTCGTCAAACCCTTTTGTCAAAACACTTGTGTCAATTTTTATTTTTGATAATTTATCAATATTATTTTTAGTTTTTATTTCATATATTTTTTCATACACATTTCTTCGAAATTCGTTGAGTTTTTGCTTTGGAACAAAAGCGTTATTTGATTCAATAAAAAGACGTGGAGAAAAGTATGGATTTTTCGAAAAATTATTGATTATTTCATCTTGATTTAGCGGCTGATTTTGTGCTTCTTCGCATTTATCTCCCTCAACAATATATGTCTTGTTGTTGAGGACAAATTCCGCTCTTAAATAATTTCCCGCAACTGCTTGAATTTTGAGATTGATTTTAATTTTTCGCGTGAAGTTTTCAACATCATTTTTTGACGCGTCAATAATCAAATTGACATCAAGTCCGTTTTCGACATTTTGTGTTGTTGTTGCGCGGTAAAGATTTTTTCCAACCTCTTTGATGTCAAAAAGTGTAAGCGTGTTTTTTTCAACAAAGCCGTCAAATGTTTTTATGGTTGACTTTGGTGCAATCTTTTGACGCGAAGAAATAAAAATCTCATTAAAGTTTTTCCCGCGAACAACTTTTGTGATTTTTCCAATTTGCACTCCGATATGATTTTTGTAGTTTGAGATGATGTTTCCGTTCCCGTCAAAATATCCTGGTGTGAAATCTCTGTTATACGCGAGTTTGAGTTCGCTCAGGTCGGCGGGTTTGCCGTCAAGTGCATTTCTGTATTCACGAGTTGCCACTGCAACATAATATGGTCGTCTTGCACGCCCCTCAATTTTGATTGCATCAACTCCTGCGTCTTTTAGTTCTTGAAGACGATCTGCCATGCAAAAATCTTTTGCACTAAGCAAATATCCTTCTGCGAGTTTTTTGTTGCCTTCAAAAAATTTATAGGGCAGGCGGCAAAGTTGCTTGCATTTTCCGCGATTGCCGCTCGCATTGCAAAGATATGAACTCAAATAACAATTCCCCGAAAACGCAACGCAGAGTGCACCTTGTGCGAAATATTCAATTTCGATATCGCAATTTTGTTTTATTCTTTTGATTTCGTCAAGCGGTGTTTCGCGGGCAAGAACAACGCGAGAAAATCCGAGTTTTTTGGCAAACTGAACACCCTCGAGATTATGCAATCCCATTTGCGTGCTTGCATGCATACAAATTTCAGGATAGTTTGTGTGAATGAGGTGGGCGAGTCCCAAGTCTTGAATAATAAACGCATCAACACCCAAATTATATGCATCAACAACAAGGTCGAGAGCGCTTTGAAGTTCGGAGTTGGAAAAAAGAATGTTGACAGCCAAGTGAACTTTGACACCATATAGGTGAGCAAAGTCAACCGCATCACGCAAAGTGTCGAGAGAAAAACCCTCAATATTTCTGGCATTAAAATCCTTGACGCCGAGATACACTTCATCTGCGCCATAGTTCACTGCCATTTTCAAACTTTCAAAGTCGCCCGCAGGCGAAAGCAATTTCATATTGACATTATCTTGCAAAAAATATTTTTTTCAAAACAAAATATTCACTAGACTTTTAGCGAATACATTTCGTCTGCAATTTTTTTTGAGTTCTGATAGAACTCGTCATATACTTCTGGTTTTGCAAGCCCTTTTTCGGAGTATGTTTTTGCTTGCATCACTGCATCAAACTTGTCGAGTTTTTTCACAAATTGTGCTTCTGGCGTTTTATTCTCTTCAAATTCGAGCCAAAGCTCTTTGATTTCAGGCATGTCATATTCTTTTGAAATTCTTTCAATCGCACGAAGTTCATTTTCGTATTTTATCTTTTTATCCACATTGTCCACAGGTGTGACATCTCCAGCATCAATTTCGCAAAGTTCGTGAAAAGCCACCATTTTCAAAACTTTTAATTCGTCAATGTGAAGGTTGTTTTTATGCATGAGTTCCAATGCAAGAAGAATCATGGACATTGTATGCTCGGCGTCGCTTTCAAGCCTTCCTTCAACGTTTCTCAAAACCCAGCCACGTCTAATAACATTTTTTAGAGCAAATATTTCTTCATAAAAAGTCTTTTTGTTTTTCATATAATTATGGTATCATAATATCAATTTAACGCAAAACAAAGGTGGCTGACATGATTGAAAAATTAAAAGATTTTGAAATATATATTTTTGATTTTGATGGGACTCTAATAAATTCTGAACCTTTTCACAAAAAGCGCATAATTTGGTGCTAAATGAAATTTTGGGGAAAGAAATTGTTTTGACAGATCAAATGTTCTCAAAATATATAGGCAAAAGCGACATTCAAATATATGACGAATATAAAGTTGATTTTCATGTTGATTTTGACAAAGATAAAATGATTGCAAAAAAGGTTGCATACGCGACAGATTTATTAAGTGATGACAGCGTAAAGATTTTTGATTACTTTTTTGAATTGGCAAAAGAAAAGGGGAATAAAAGATTTTATATTGTGTCAAATCAAGATTATGACCTTTTGATGAAAGTGCTTGAACAAAAAGGAATAAAAAAATACTTTGACAAAATATTTTCTTTGCCAAAGCTTGGTGTGAAAAAAGATTATTTCTTGCAAAACTTAGATTTGTATATTGACCACTCAACACGCAAAACAATTATTTTTGAAGATAGCAGCCGTTTTGGGATTAGCAAAGCAATTGGGCATGTTTGCGGTTGGCATTGAAACATATATGAATGCGGGCAAATTGTCCAATGCCGACACAATTATAAAATGTGAATAAAAAGAGCAGATTTTTCTGCTCTTTTTATATGCTATCAAAAAATTATTCTCTTCCCAGACATTCAACAACAATTGAAACGGGGAGGGTGGTAAAATATGATTTTGATGCGGTGTGTTCAAGTTTTGGAGTTGAAAGATAAATTTCGCGAGTTGTTGTGTTAATTAGTTCGTAATCTTGATTTGTGTCGACAACAGAAAGAATGCTTTGAGCAAACATTGGAATTGGACATTCGTCATACGTCCATTGACTCGCACCAATATAAATGTTGTCGGTTCCTTTTTCCGCGAGTCCAACCGCAACAAAATCTGTATCTTGATTGAATGCTTGATTGTCGGCATAGTTGGCATAGGCAGATATAATCATTGTCACACGATACCAACCAATTTTGTTAAATTTAATCGTGTTGTCGGCGTTGAGTGTGAGATAGTTGTTTGGGTCCATCTCAACGCGTGTGAACGGCAATCTTGCTCTGCTTTCAACGCGAATGCCTTCGTCTGTTGGATTTTCATCATATTTAACAAGATAGGCACTTCTCATGTGAAGCGTTTGGTCCGCTCCTGCTGGTCCCATGGGTCCTGTTGGACCTGTTGGCCCAATTTTCCCATCACTCCCATTTGGCCCCGTTGGACCCATTGGACCCATGGGTCCCATCGGACCAATAATAGGGATTATATTGCCTTGCGTCGGGTTGTTGAAAGGGTTGTTTGTTGTTTGAAAATTATTGAAACCTCTCGGATTTTGAGAGATGTTTTTTGGGTGATTATTTTTGCAACCACAATAGATTTTTGGCATAAATACTCCTTAAAAATAGCATTCTCTAAATCAGTATATTTCGATTTAAATTTTATGTGATTATAGTTTTGAAACGACCCAAATTTATGATATAGTCCTTTTGGAGAAAATATGGATAAATATATTATTTTTGTTGATGTTGATGGAACTTTGGTAAAGCCCCGGACAAACGACATGCCAAGAGTTGTTGCCGACGAGTTTGAAAGGATAAAAAAAGATGGGCATATTATTGTCATTGTCACTGGGCGTGCTCTTGCTGATATCTATGCAATTGATGGAGCAAAGAGTGCGTCCTTTGCTGCTGCACTTATGGGTGGTGTTGTGACTGATTGTAAAACGGGAGAAATCATAAAAGAACCGACCGTGCTTCCAAGCGACGACGTCAAAAGGTTTGTTGAAGAGATTGAAAAGGCGGGACTCAACTGGACATACAAAAACGATTACGAAGAAAAAACTTATTGCGACAAATATTTGATTAACAAATTTTTCTGCCGCAAAATCGATAAAAATGAATTTCTTGAAGATTTAAAAAACAACAACATTTGTCAGCTATTAGTTGACAAAAAAATGCCGCAAGATATCATTGACAAGTTCGACATGTTTGATTTCTTCTATATGCCAGCCGACTACTACGACGTGATAAAAAAGGGTTTTAGCAAGGCTGAGATTGTCAAATATTTTGCAACCCTTCACCCAGACTACAAAACCGTTGCAATTGGAGATTCAGACAACGACATTGCAATGCTCAAACAGGCAGATATTTCAATCGCCATGGGAAATGCAAACGACGACCTCAAAAAAATGTGTGACTATGTGACAGAAGATTATGAGCATTTTGGTGTTGCATATGCCATTAAAAACATTTTGAAAATCTAAACAAAAAGACACTCCTTGTGTCAGTTGAGTGGTGATATAAATTAAAACCATGCTGTCGGGGGAAACAAACCTTGTTGGATTTGGAGGAGGGCTTGAAAACAAAAAAATGTTGCTTGAAATTGAGAAACAAAATGTTGTGGAGGATATATGAGAAAAACAGAAATAACCGTTCAAGTTTTTGACAAACTTGAAGAAATCGAAAAAGTTTTGACCCAAAAAGGTTATCACAAAAAAGAAGAATTTTGTTTGCTTGACCACTATTTCACAAAATTTGAAGATGCAAAAATTGTCGATTACAAAACTTTGCTCGCGTCCTCAATCTTGATTCGCACCATTGAGGAAGATGAAAAAATCACGCATTGCATGGTTTACAAGAATAAAAAACTGGACGAAAATGGAAATGTGTCAAGCGAGGAAAAAATTAGGGTAAAAATTGACGATGGTCAAAAAGGCGTAAGCATTTTAAAAAGTGCGGGGCTAAACAATTGGTGCAATTTGAAAAATGACAACATTGTTTATGTTGATGACAGCGGGTTTGAAATTGCTCTTCAAGTTGTTGATGGCTTGGGAATATTTATTGAAGCGGAAGAAGACAATTCAATTGCAAACCTTCCCGAAGAACAAAAATTTGACCATCTCAAAAACAAAATCGCAGCATTTGGTTTTAAATTGGGTGACGATTATTCCTGCAAAAAACCCTATATGATTTTGCACTCGAATATAGGATAATGTGTAAATCACATACAATGAAAAGGGCGGTTTGACAATCACAACATATAACAGTGCAGATAAATCATACTTTCAAAAAGCAACTGATGTGTTAAATAACAATTTTAAGACCAGCGAAAGCAAACAAACGGAAAAATGGAAGATGACGAACTTGACAAAGAAATTGCAAGACTATTAAAAGAAAAGCAAGAAAGACCGCGATTTTGAGATGTAAAAGTTGATATTAATTTTGACATCAATTGACATCAAATGTACCAGTTTTAGACAGTTTTAGTTAGAATTAGACCGATAGAAAAAAATTGCTTTTATCGGTCTTTTTTATTCAAATTTTAAAAGCAAAAAATATTTGATGTCAAATTGGATAAAAAAACGAGAGCGAAATTCGCTCTCAAATTTGGTTGGAATGAGTGGACTCGCGCAGTGAAACGACTCGTAGCGATAGCGGAGAGGACACCGACCCCACCTTATAACTTTCTTCGAAAGTTGGCGTTCGCCTTCGGCTTCGGCTACACGGTGGAACCACCCTGATGTTTTGCTCTCAAAGAAAATCCCACCTTATATCTCGCATAGCTCAATATAAGGTTTGGGGCCTTTTAGCATTGTGGTTCTCGTCATCATGTTAACAAAAACTTGCATTTTGCATAAATGCAAATTGCTTTTTCTTTTCTCCAAAACGCGTTTGCAAAAAATTTGCAACTCATTTCGTAAAAAAGAAAAGCATTTGGCTTTCGCCAAATGCCTGCTTTTGGTTGGAATGAGTGGACTCGAACCACCGACCCCCACCTTATCAGGGTGGTGCTCTAACCTGCTGAGCTACATTCCATTATTTAGTTGTGAACACCAAAGTTTTTATACTTGGTGGGGGTCGCCCACCTTATGTTCTCCGCTTGCGCTACGAACGCTTCGCCCAGGGTGGTGCACAAAATGCTGAGATGCATTTTATTATTCAAAATGCTTTGTTATGATAACAAAATTATGTTGTTGTGTCAATAAAAAAATGAAAAAAGTTGATGGAATTGCAAATTTGTTTGATTTGGCAGTGTGTTTTTGCGCTGTTGGGACGTTTATTGGGCTTCAACGATTTCAACAAATTTTTTTTGTGCAGGATTGGAAGATGAACGAGAGATTAAGCAGTGCATTTTGCGGGTTGGGAGCGAAAGTTTTGGGAAAAGAATAAAAACCTCTTTGTTGTCGATGCTTTTTTTATAGAATTCAGCATTGACAAATGCAATGCCAAGTCCAGCACTTACAAAATCAAAAAGCATGATATAGTTGTCGAGTTCGTATTTTGATGAGATGTGTTTGTTTTGTTGTTCAAAAAACTCATCAATAAATTTGCGTGAGTTGTTATTTTTGCTTGGCAAAATCAAATCGCTTTCAGGAAAGTCGCAGATGCGGATATTGTCGTCGGGATATTTGTTTTTCATGTCGGCATTGCCGATTATGTTATATTTGATTTCATATTCTTTGATGCAAGCAAAGTTTTGTCCAAATGGGGAGCGATTTACGAAAATGACATCAAGTTGGTTTTCTTCAAGCATTGCTTTGAGTTCGTTTTCGCTTGCTCTTTTCATGATGATTTTTATATTTGGGAATGCAGATGCAAATGTTCTCAAATATGAGCCAACAATTTGATTGAGATTTGAAGAAGAACAACCAATTCGAAGAACGCCAAAGTTTAGGTCATCAAATCTTTCGCCAAGGTTTTCCAATTTTTCCAAGTTTTCAATTTCTGGTTTTATTTTTTCATATAAAAGCAATCCAAATGTCGTTGGTTCAACGCCTTTGTTCTTTCTTTCAAGAAGGGCTTTTCCAACTTGACCTTCGAGTTCTTTGATTGAGGAAGAAACGGCGGGCTGTGAAATGTAGAGAACTTCACTTGCTTTTGTTAGATTTTTGTGCTTGACGACATAGTAGAAAACGCGATATAAATTAAAATTTGTCATAACCACTCCTTATTGCTGACATAGATTTTTCATTGTTTACATTATAACAGGCTGGGGATATAATATCAACAAAAAGGAGGAAGAAAATGAAGGTTTCAGTGATTGCAAACACAAGCTGTGACGAAATCAACGACAAGGAGTTGTTCACAAAACTTGGTGGCAAACTTGCAGGAATATGCTATATGCCAAACAATTTTGAGGCACTTGACCATGAGGACGCACAAAAAACATTAAAAAGGGCAAACACCACAAAGTCATCAGGACATCATTCGGTGTTTGAACATAGTTATATCACGCTATATCTTGAAGATGTGCCAAAACTCTTTGCAATGCTTCTCAACAATGAGCGGGCATACACAACAAGCGAAAAGAGTGCAAGATACACAAAAATGAGTGTGTCGGGCGTGGAAAAAGAACTTTACGAAAAGTGGTTTGACATTTTGCAAAAAGAAATCACAAAGAATTATGGTGGGTTGCAATATTTTTCGGAAAAACGAATTGCCAAGCTTGCACAAGAAAATGCAAGGTATTTTTTGAGCGTGTTTACGCCAACATCTCTTGCCTACACTTGTTCGTTTCGCCAACTCAATTATCTCTACGGTTGGATGAAAAGAATTGATGAATTTGCAAGTCCACTTTTCAAAAAACTCAAACCTCAAGCGGAGCAGTTTTGTGAATATCTTGAACAACTCAATCTCATCGACGAGGACCTTGTGAAAGGTGGCGACAGCAGGTTTTTCTCAATTGAAAACAAAAAATTCCGAAAAGAATTTTTTTCGGATTGTTATTCAACAAAATATGAAGGCAGTTTTTCAAGTTTTGCTCAAGCGCAACGCCACAGAACTTTGATTTATGAACTAAAACAAATTGAGCCACCAAAATACTATGTGCCAAAAATTATTGAAAAAAATGACAAACTCAAGAGCGAATGGCTTGACGACATGAAAAAAGTTGAAGCACTCACGCCACAAGCGCAACTTGTTGAAATATATGAACGTGGAACACCTGAAAACTTTTTGCTCAAAGCTCGCGAAAGACTTTGCACCGCGGCACAACTTGAAATCATGGAGCAAACAAAAAACACGATGCAAAAATTTATTGAGCAAACCGATGACCAAGAAATTCAAGACGAAATGAAAAAACATTCGAAAGCACGTTGCACAAGCGGATTCACTTGCAAAGAACCATGCAAGTTTGTTGATGGAATAAACCTTGAAAGGGAAATATAGGGGGAAATATGAAATATTTGGATCAAGAAAAAAACGATAATTTTTATATCGACAAAAACAATATGCTGCACAATATAAACAAAAAGCAACCTTTGGAGTATTGTGAGCCAACACCTGGTGCGATGCAAGACTTGATTTGTTTGTGCGAGTGCAAAGAATACAAAAATGGCGTTTTGGTTCATCAAAGAGATTTTTCAAAACAACGTGTTGTGTTCTATTCAAATAATGGCGACAAAATTTTCGACATTTCACGCAACAAACGTGATAACAAAGGATTTGTTGAAATGGACGCCTATGTATGCGAAAGCGGGATTTTGGTCGCGACCCAGAATTCAATAACAGGTCGCGAATATCTATATAAATTCTATGATGGTTGGACGAATTGGTCAGATGATTTTGAAAAACTTAAAAGAATGGTCGATTTTCGCGATAATTTCAAGAAAAACAATACTGAGAGAAATCAATAATTAAATGTCTAATAGCACAATTTTATGTTGAGTTCGTGTTTTGTTCATGTCGATTAGTCTTTGATTTTCTGAACCTCGAAATTTTAGTTTGAGGTTCTTTTTTTCTTCCACGAATTTTCCGTCAACCAAAATGTCAATAAGTGACAAAATTTCTTCGGTCGCAGAGCAGTGTGAACGATGGTTTGGGTCACAAAGCTCTTCATAAGTATAACCCGAATAGCACCATATGTCTTTTTCGGGCAGTTCTTTCTTGACGCGTCGCAAAAGTTTGATGATTTCAATTTGGTTTTGCGGTTCCATTGGTTCGCCACCAAGAAGGGTGAGGCCCTTTATGTGGGGACTTTTTAGAAGTGACAAAATTTCGTCTTGCGTTGTTTGCGTGAAAGGGGTTCCATAGTCAAAATTCCACGCAATCGAATTAAAACAACCTTTGCAGTGATGTGTGCAACCGCTGACAAAAAGACTGATGCGAATGCCCAGTCCATTTGCGATATCATTCTTTTTTATTGTTGCATAATTCATTTTTTCTCCGATTTGGTAAATGACATAAGAGGGAGTGGTCCACCGCAGGATCACATAGGAAGGGGTTAGAGGTGCAGAACGCGGTCACGAATTTCTTGTGTTCTGCCTTGGTTCCAAAATTGAGAGCCGATATACCCGCAAGTTCTTCGTGCGACATTCATTTTTGATTGGTCACGAGAGTGGCAATTTGGACACTCCCAAACAAGTTTTCCGTCATCTTCAACAATTTGGATTTCGCCGTCAAACCCACAAACTTGGCAGTAGTCGCTTTTTGTGTTGAGTTCGGCATACATGATGTTGTCATAGATGAATTTCATGACTTCAAGAACTGCCGGGATGTTGTTTTGCATGTTTGGAACTTCAACATAACTTATTGCGCCTCCTGGACTCAAAGCTTGGAATTCGCTTTCAAATTTAAGTTTTTCAAACGCATCAATTTGTTCGGTGACATGAACGTGATATGAGTTTGTGATATAAGATTTGTCTGTCACCCCCTCGATTATTCCAAATTTCTTTTGCAAACATTTTGCAAATTTGTATGTCGTGCTTTCAAGAGGTGTGCCATATAGTGAATAATCAATATTTTCTTCACTTCTCCATTTTTTTGTGTAAAAATTGAGTTTTTCCATGATTTTTAACCCAAGCTCTTTTCCTTCGGGCGATGTCATTTTTTTGCCGGAAAGTGCAAAAACTGTTTCCCAAAGTCCAGCATACCCAAGTGATATGGTTGAATATCCGCCATAGAGCAGTTTGTCAATTTTCTCGCCCGGTTGAAGTCGTGATAGTGCTCCGTGTTGCCAAAGAATTGGTGCAGCATCAGAGTGCGTGCCAAGAAGTCTTTCGTGACGAAGTCTTAGCGCTCGGTGGCAAAGGTCCATTCTTTCATCAAATACTTGCCAAAATTTATCCATGTTTTTGCCTGCGGTTAGGGCAATGTCGATGAGGTTGACGGTGACGACACCTTGATTAAATCGTCCGTAATATTTTGGTTGTCCGTTCTCATCAACGTAAGGTGTTAGGAATGAACGGCAACCCATGCAAGTGTAGCAGTGGCCAACTCCGTTTTTGTCAACTTTGAGTTCAAGCATTTTCTTTTCTGAAATATAGTCGGGAACCATGCGCTTTGCTGTGCAACGAGCAGCAAGTTCTGTGAGATAAAAATAAGGGCTGTCTTCGTGAATATTTTGCTCTTCAAGGACATAAATGAGTTTTGGGAATGCAGGTGTGATATAAACACCTTTTTGGTTTTTGACACCTTGAATTCTTTGTTTGAGTGTTTCTTCAATCATCATTGCAAGGTCTTTTTTCTCGCGTTCATTTCTTGCTTCACCCAAATACATAAACACCGTGATGAATGGTGCTTGACCGTTGGTCGTCATGAGTGTGACAACTTGATATTGAATTGTTTGAATTCCTTTGTTGATTTCTTTTCTGACTTGGTTTTCAACAATCTCGTTGAGTTGTTCTTCTGAAATTTTGATGCCCAACTCTTCAAATTCTTTTGTGGTTTCACGTCTGAACTTTTGGCGCGAAACGTCAACAAATGGAGCAAGGTGTGTCAGGCTTATGCTTTGACCACCATATTGACTTGATGCGACCTGTGCAATAATTTGCGTTGCAATGTTGCATGCGGTGGCGAAAGTGTGAGGGCGCTCAATCATTGTGCCGGATATAACTGTGCCGTTTTGCAACATATCTTCAAGATTGACAAGGTCGCAGTTATGCATGTGCTGTGCAAAATAATCGGCATCGTGGAAGTGGATTTCGCCACTTTCGTGTGCTTTGACGATGTCTTTTGGTAGCAAAAATCTTTTTGTGATGTCCTTGCTGACTTCTCCCGCCATATAATCTCGTTGAACGGAGTTGACAACAGGATTTTTGTTTGAGTTTTCTTGCTTGACTTCTTCGTTGTCGCATTCAATTAGTGACAAAATTTGCTTGTCGGTTGTGTTGGCTTGGCGAATTAATTGACGCTCGTAGCGATAGGTTATGTAGTTTTTTGCAACCGAAAATGAACCCTCTTGCATTATGGCACGTTCAACCATATCTTGAATTTCCTCAACCGAAGTGGCGCGGCGTGTTTTTTTGCAGAGTTTGGTTATGTCGTCGACAATCTTTGCAATTTGCTTTTCGGTGAGTTGCTCGTTTTCGTCAACCGTAAAGTTTGCCTTGATTATGGCATTTGTGATTTTGTTTTGGTCAAAGTCGACTTCTTTGCCACTTCGTTTGATGATTTTCATATCTTTTCCCTCCCCAATTTGTTGTTTTCATTATAGATGTTTGATTTTGGCAATGTCAAACAAAAAACCACAATATCTTGTGTTTTTTTAAATTTAATTTCACAAGATTTTGTAAAAAAAGAATTTTAATAATGAATTAAAATTATGTTTCAATAACTTGTTTGCCTTGAATTGATTTGCTCTGAATTGATTTTCAAAATTGTTTGTGAATTTGTTTGGATTTTATTAGAAATTAAAAAAATTGATATTCATTTTGTAAAAAGTCGCTGATTTGTTAAACTAGATTTTGAGGTGATTATGAAAGAATGTGATTGCAAGAAGCAACAGACAAAAGTGATTCCTTTGTTGCAAAAGGAAATGGAGAAATGTGGATATGTTTCGCAAGAGGCGATTGAAAAAATTTCAGAAACAACAAAGGTGTCGTGTGCTGAAATTTATGGAGTTGTCACATTCTATTCCCAATTTCGCCTGAAACCAAAAGCAAAGCACTCAATATCAATATGCACAGGGACGGCATGTTTTGTGCTTGGTGCGGGTGTGATTTGCGACACGCTTGAAAAAAGGCTGGGAATTGGTGACGGCGGGATAACAGAGGACGGATTTGTTGAACTGCACTATGTGAGATGTCTTGGATGTTGCGGTCTTGCACCAGTTGTGAGCATTGACGGGAACATTTATTCCGCCGTCACACCGCTTTCAATCAACAAACTTGTTGACAAACTTTACGCGGAGGAGAAGGAATGAATCGAAATAAACTTGAACAAATCAAAAATCAAACCTTGCAAAAAAACATTGCACTTGCTCCACGGGAAGGTCGACATCAAATCATGGTTTGTTATTCGTCTGGGTGTGAAAGCATAAATTCAAAAGCGGTTTATGAAAAGTTCTTGGAGTTTGCGGACGGGACTATCAAGATTTGCAAAACTGGTTGTTTGGGGCTTTGTGGAATGGGTCCAAATGTTTTGGTTTACCCTGGTGAAATTTTTTACAATCGTGTGAAAAGTGAAGATGTTGAAGAAATTGTCAAGAAAACGCGAGCGGGAGAAGTTGTCACGCGACTTTTATATAAAGATAAAGACGGAGTGGAATACAAAAGCCTCAAAGATATTCCGTTTTTCAAAACTCAAACATTTATTGCACGAGCAAACATTGGGGAAATTGACCCGGAAGATATTAACGATTATATTGCGGTTGATGGGTATTCTGGACTGCTTGCCGCACTAAACAAGACGCAAGATGAAGTGATTGACATCGTTTCAAAAAGCGGAATTCGTGGACGAGGCGGAGCGGGATTTCCAACTGGCAAGAAGTGGAGTTTTGCAAAAGCGAGCGAAAGCGAAGAAAAGTATGTTGCTTGCAATGCGGACGAAGGGGACCCTGGCGCATTTATGGATAGGTCAATCATGGAAAGCAATCCGCACGCAATTATTGAGGCGCTTGAAATTGCGGGATATGCCATTGGTGCTCGTCATGGCATTGTTTATGTTCGAGCCGAATATCCGCTTGCTGGGGAGCGTCTTGAAAAAGCAATTTGTGACGCGAAAAAACTTGGGCTTTTGGGTGACAATATTTTTGAAACTGATTTTTGTTTTGATATTGAAATCAAATATGGCGCGAGTGCGTTTGTTTGCGGAGAAGAAACAGCGCTTCTTCGCAGTTGCGAGGGAAAGCGTGGTGAGCCAACAAAAAAACCGCCATATCCAGCGGTGCGTGGTTATTTGGGAAAACCAACAGTTATCAATAATGTTGAAACACTTGCTTGCATTCCGCAAATTGTTTTGAAAGGTGCGGAGTGGTTTCAAAGTGTTGGAACAGAAGGCTCAAAAGGAACAAAAGTTTTTGCGCTGTCGGGACATGCGAACAACACTGGACTTTTTGAACTGCCAATGGGCACAACGATTAATCAAATTGTTGATATTTGTGGTGGTGGTGTCAAAGGCGGAAAACAACTCAAAGCGGTGCTTGTTGGGGGTCCGAGTGGCGGGTGCATTCCAAAAGAACTTTGCGACACGGATATTGATTATGAAAGCCTGACAAGGTCTGGTGCCATGATGGGTTCGGGTGGAATGATTGTGCTTGGTGAGGACGCGTGCATGGTGGATATTGCAAAATTTTTCTTGACCTTTTCGGTTGATGAGAGTTGTGGGAAATGCACACCTTGTCGAATTGGAAACAAGCGCATGCTTGAAATATTGACAAAAATAACTGAAGGCAAGGCGAATGAAAAAGACCTTGACGAACTTGAAGAAATTGCGAATTACACAAAAAACAATTCACTTTGTGGACTTGGTCAAACTTCTCCAAATCCAGTGCTTTCAACTCTCCGCTTTTTCCGAGATGAATACCTTGAACATATCCATGGCAGATGTCCTGCTGGGGTTTGCAAGGGGCTTGTGAAATATGAAATCGACAAAACAAAATGTGTTGGTTGCACGGCGTGTGCAAGAGTTTGTCCAACAAATGCAATCAGTGGCGCGGTGCGTCAACCGCATGAAATTTGCCAAGAAAAGTGCATAAAGTGTGGAACTTGTGCAAAAACCTGCAAGTTCTCGGCAATTAGGAAGGTGTGAAATGAAAGTGGTTATTAATGGAAAACAATATGATGCCAAAGAAAATCAGACCATTCTTGACATTTGCCGCGAAAACGGGATTGAAATCCCAACGCTGTGTTTTTTAAAAAACGTGTGTGAGAATTCAAGTTGCAGAATGTGTATGGTTGAAGTGAATGGAAAACTCGTCACCGCTTGCTCGACCGCAGTTTGCGATGGCATGGAGATTGAAACTGAGTCTGAAAATGTTGTGAATTCAAGAAAAATGACTCTCAAAATGCTCGTCAGCAATCATCACAAAGATTGTGAGCATTGCGAAAAACAAGGTTATTGCAAACTTGAAGAATATTGCGATAAATATCAAGTGCAAAGCGGATTTGACGGCGGGCAAAAAAATCAATATGAGATTGACTTGTCCTCGCCTTGCATTGTGCGTGATATGAATAAGTGCATTTTGTGTGGACGATGCGAAAAAGTTTGCGGGGATATTCAAACTGTGAACGCGCTGACAAAAATTGGCAGGGGATTTTCAACAAAGCTTGGCTGTCCGTTTGACCAAGACATGAAAAACAGTCCGTGCGTTGGCTGTGGTCAATGCACGCTTGTGTGCCCAGTTGGAGCACTTGTTGAAAAAGACGACACGAAAAAACTGTTGGAGATGCTTGCTGACGAAAATCTTTTTGTCACTTGTCAAATTGCACCTTCCGTTCGCGTTAGTCTTGCCGAAGCGTTTGGAATGCCAATTGGGACGTTTGAAGAAGGCAAAATGGTGACCGCACTAAAAATGTTGGGCTTCAAAAAAGTGTTTGATGTCAATATGGGTGCAGACTTCACAGTCAAGGAAGAAGCGGAAGAGCTTGTTGAAAGGATAAAACAAAACAAAAACTTGCCGCAATTCTCTTCGTGCTGCCCGGCATGGTTCAAGTTTGTGCAAAATCACTTCAAAGCCTATGAGAGTTCACTCTCAACTTGCAAGAGTCCAACCGAAATGTTGGGTGCAATCATAAAAAACTATTATACTCAAAAATACGACATTCCAAAAGACAAAATCAGAACGGTCGGAATTATGCCCTGCACGGCAAAAAAAGGCGAAAGAGAACGAGCACAAGATGTCGACCTTGTCATCACGACAAGAGAACTTGCGCGCCTGTTGAAACAAAAGGACATAAATCTCTTGGAGTTGTCGCCAACATCTTTTGATAGCCCGCTTTCGGAATATTCTGGCGGTGGACTGCTTTTTGGTGTTTCGGGCGGCGTGACAGAGGCGACACTTCGCTATGCTTGTCATCTTTTGGGCGAAGACAAAGTTGAATTTGAAGAAGTCCGAGGAAGCACGGGTCGCAAAGAAGCAAATGTCAAAGCTGGGGCGAGAACTCTCAAACTTTGCGTGGTTAGCGGTTTGGGGAATGCAAGACAAGTGGTTGAAGACATCATGTCAGGGAAAAGTAACTATGACTTTGTTGAAGTTATGGCGTGCCCCGGTGGGTGCATCAATGGTGGCGGTCAAATCTGGCAAGACTTTTCGCGCGTGACAGAACAGGACGTCAAGGCAAAACGCTCAAAATCAATTTATG
>ULVD01078936.1_pt1 | contig 33163 bp, 30 predicted proteins | sample 1959101 | NCBI WGS metagenome assembly ULVD01 (sample SAMEA4835777, study PRJEB28245) | human gut metagenome | biome: gut microbiome; material: fecal sample | place: Denmark | collected 2008
GAGTCAAGTTCTCACTTGACTGCATCTAACTTCTCTGCACAAAAGAACTAATCAGTGTCTTTTTGCGGAGATGAAAATCGTGATGTTACTCATTAGGCAACTCATGGTGGTTTTTTGTGTCAAATATCTCTTTTTTTCATATTATGTATTGGATAAAACCTTTCAGAAAGGAGATTTTTTATGACATGTTGTAGAAGAAGATGTTGTGGACAAACAAATCAAACAATAAGGCCTTGGATTTTGGGGCCAACTGGACCCATGGGGCCACAAGGAATGAGAGGTCCAACGGGTCCAATGGGTCCAACAGGTCCAGCGGGGGCAACAGGCCCAACCGGTCCAACAGGACCACAAGGTTTGATTGGATTAACAGGAGCAACCGGTCCAACAGGACCAACAGGTGCAACCGGTCCACAAGGTTTAATCGGTCCAACTGGCCCAACAGGTGCAACCGGTCCAACAGGACCACAAGGTTTGATTGGATTAACAGGCGCAACCGGTCCAACGGGACCAACAGGTGCCACAGGTCCAACTGGCCCAACCGGTCCACAAGGTTTAATCGGGCCAACTGGCCCAACAGGTGCAACAGGTCCAACAGGCCCAACTGGTCCAGCGGGCGTTGTTTCAAATCAAAACGCAACCATTGCCAATGCGACAAATCAAGCAATAACGAGCGGAACACCTCTCATACTTTCAACAGTTGTCACAAACAACGGAATGACTGTGACAAACAATGGGATTACAGTCCCAGCAGATGGGACATATTTGGTTGAATACTATGTCAACCGTGCAACATCTGCAAGCGGAACAGACAGCATTTCAATTGCTGTTGCGGGGGCGACAAATTCAAACACGTCGATTCCACTCATTGCGCAATCAACATCGAGTGCACAGTTTGTTCTTAATCTGACTTCGGGCAACACTTTGACTCTTGTTCCAACAGTGACTGCTGCAACCAATCTTGAGGCAACAGGTGGACCAAGTGCGACGCTCACAGTTGTGCGATTGTCCTAACATTCCACGAAAAAAAGCAGGGAAAATCTCCTTGCTTTTTTTGCACAAAATTAGTCTTCAAGACCAAGCAAATAGTCTGATGTCACCTTGAATAATTTTGATAATTTGATGATGACTTTGCTTGTTGGATCTTTCAAATCATTTTCCCAAAAACTAACCGAACTTTTTCCATAACCAATTTGCTCGGCGAGTTGTCGTTGAGTTAAATTATTTTCTTCTCTTAATGCTCTTAATCTTTGACCAAATGTATCCATAATTTTACTATAGTAAATTTTTGTCGAAATTGCTTGACGGTTTTCTAAAGTGGACGTACAATAAAAACATGGACAAAGAAAAATTAAATAAAATAAGTATTTTTTCTTTAAGGAACATGGCGAGGGATAGGGGAATGCAATCGCCAACCACTAGAAAGAAAAAAGAATTAATTGAATTTATCACAACTCATGAAGTTAGTAATCCTGATAACAGTAAAAACAAATTGGGAAGAAAGCCAAGCGTTGTGCTTGAATCTGAAAAGTTGGATAACGAATTTGTGATTGAAATAAGAATAAAATATTGAAAATTGCAATTTTTGTTAAAACTTTGCTATGGCAAACTTTTTTATAAGTTTTATGAGCATAGTTGTTTAAAATTTATTTCATATTTTTGTTGACAACAAGGTTGGGTGAGTGTATAATAGCAAAGTATTTTGAATATTCCTTCCCGAAGACAGCAAGTGTCATTGACATAATCTTGCAATCGCAAGGCTTGCCGAGGAAATGATTTGTGTGGACTTTTTTCACCTTATGCTTTTCTCGGCGTAAGGTGTATTTTTAATACTGCACACAAATTAAAAAAGGAGGCAAAAAAGTGAGTGCTAATTTTGAAGCTAAAAAAGAATTAGTTAGCGAAATCAAAGATAAAATTCAACGTGCCAAATCTTTTGTTGTTGTTGATTATCGCGGAATTACTGTTGCGCAAGACACAGAACTCAGAGCAGGTTTCAGAAATGCTAATGCTGAATACAAAGTTTATAAAAATAGACTTGTTCAAAGAGCATTGAGCGAACTTGGAATTGCTGGCTTTGATGATTTCTTGCAAGGAACAAGCGCGATTGCTTTTGGGTTTGAAGATGAACTTACTCCTGCAAAACTTGTTTCAGCAGCGGGTGCAAAAACTCAAAAACTTGAAATCAAATGTGGACTTCTTAACGGAAGTTTCATCTCGGCAGACGAAGTGAAAGCTTTGGCAAGCATACCTTCAAGGGAAGAACTTATTGGAAAATTGTTGTTCCTCTTGCAAAGTCCTATGCGTGGGCTTGCAATTTCTCTTAGCAAAGTTGCAGAGAAAAACGCATAACAAAAATATTTTAAGGAGATAAAAAAATGGCAGATTTGAATAAATTTATTGAAGACATTAAATCATTGACAGTTGTTGAACTCAACGACCTTGTTAAAAAAATCGAAGAAGAATTCGGAGTTAGTGCCGCTGCAACTTTCGCAGTTGGCGCAGCAGCACCAGCCGCAGCAGCAGCTGAAGAAGAAAAAACAGAATTCAACATCGTTCTCAAAGATGTTGGAGCAAACAAAATTGCAGTTATTAAAGTTGTTAGAGAAATCACAGGACTTGGACTTTCAGAAGCAAAAGCACTTGTTGATGGCGCTCCTTCAACAATCAAAGAAAACGTTCCAACAAAGGACGCAAAAGAAGCTGAAGAAAAACTTAAAGCAGCTGGAGCAACAGTCGAACTCAAATAATTTCAACGCGTTAAATTGTGTGCATAAAAAAGAGAGAGCAACCGCTCTCTCTTTTTTATTAAAATCCTCGAGAAAGTCCCGAGGATTTTTTCCAAATATCGTCAAGTTTCTTTGTTTGTTTACGATGCGTTGATTGACTTGTTTTTATTAAAATGTAATTGTTTTAGAATATGAAATTTATTTTGCCTTCAACAATTTTTGCTTGAAAGGTTTGTGTTTCGCCATTTTTAGTTAAGTAAATTTCAAAAAGTTCATTATCTTTTGACTTAATTTTGTAAATGGTTTTTTCTTTAATTCCAGAAGTTATGTTTACAAGCTCAAATTCAAGTTCAGTTTTGTTGTTTTCTTTTTCAAATTCAATTTCGATTTTTTGAACTTTTACTCCGTTTTTGTAGATTTCATATTCATATTCAAGTTCATTATTTTCTGAACTTTGTTCAACAACAACATAATTGTTTTCGTCAAAGTAAGTTTTAAATTCAATTGAGTATTCGGTTTCATTCCCTTCGGTTTCAATTGTTTTTTTGCCTTCAACTTTGAAATGGGTCTCATTAGCAATTAAAACACCTTCTAATGTGGTTGAAATTTCAGTTTCAGTTTCCTCATCTTCAATTTCAACTTGAGTTTCTGTGGCAATTTCATCATAATAAAGTTTATAGGTGTTTGTGTTTGATAAGTTTGGAATGGAAATTGTCATAACAAAGTTATATTTTCCAAGCTCCTCTGAAAGATTTGTATTTTTTTCAACTATTTGAGTAAAACCATTATTTTTTATGACATCTCCAAACATTGTTAGGCAACTTTCTGTCCCAGCCAAGTCCTCATCAGTAATATTTGCAGGCTTGTCTGCTTGTGTTTGTGCAAGTTTTACTGCCTTCATGCTTTTTACATCACTAGTTTGTTTTTGCTCATGTTGTAGATAAATTGCACTTGACATGGCTGATAGTGCATACATTTCTTTTGAATTTGTATTTACTTGTTTTTTTGTTCCCGCACATGCCGTCAATAGAAGTGCGAGTGGTAAACACAATGCTATGACCGCAATTATTGCTATGAACTTTGATTTTTTTGTTTTTTGCATGTTTTTTCTCCTTTAATTTATTTGACAAGATTTCTTATGTTTTCTTGTCTTTACCAATATAACAATTCAATTGATCCAATTTGTTGGTAATTTTATAATTATTTTTTGAAATCGTGGTTGTTTGATTGTCTTTTTATGATATGATACAATATTAATGTTAGATTGTTAAAAATTATATCAACAATTTTATGTGTTAGTATTGTTATAATAAATGGAATGGAATATGAATTATAAAAAACTTGAAAGAAAAATTGAGAAGTTGAAAAAGGGAGATTTGGAAGCATTTGATTATATTTATGATTGCACAAATCGCATCGTATATTTTTCAATATTAAAAATTGTGAGAGATAAAATATATGCTGAAGATATCTTGCAAAATACTTTTATACGAGCATTGTCTTGCTTATCTCAATATAAAGAGAACACCAACTTTATCGGGTGGATATGTACAATAGGAAAATCATTAGCTATGAATCATTTAAAAAAATACCGTCATGAGATTGAAGTTGATTTTGATTTGGAAACATATGATTATAATTCTGGTGAAAATGAACTGCCATATATTTTTGATATAGCAACAAAAATTTTATCAGAAGATGAATACAAAATTATAATGCTTTGTCATGTTTCAGGATATAAACGGAGAGAAGTTTCAGTGATGCTTGGTATACCAATAGGTACTGTTACATGGAAAAACAATGAGGCTTTGAAAAAATTAAAACAATATTTAGAAAAGGAGGAGACCAAATGAAGAATATAAAAAAGCTCTTATCACAACAACGTCATGAAATCTTACCAAGTAATGCAATAAAAGAAAACATTAAACAAAAAATCACATTTGAGCAAAAACAAACTTCTCCTGTTTATGCACACAATGGACAGCAAAAAGCGGAAAATACTTTTAATATAAAGTTGCTTGTTTGTTCAATTGCATTAATTTTGGTGTTGGTTGTTGGAATATTTGTTCCTATTATATTAAACAAAAATAATGATAAAGGGAAAAGCCAAATCTTTAATAAATTTACACAGGTTACTAATGCAGAAACATTTTTTGCTTATAGTGCAGCTTCAGTCGGAGACTTATTGTCATCACCTTATACAGAGGCAAATTGTTCAGTTATACCGAATTCAATGTCTGTTAGAACACGTGTAGCACAAACAAAAGAGTCGGATTTAGATTCTGCACAAACAGAAATAATTGATAGATACATGTCTCTAGTTATGAATTTGTTTGGTGAAAGTAAAATTGAAAGCAACATCACAGAGGGTAATGTTGATTATCAATTTGCTATGAATATCCATTACACTAACTTGAATGGAGAATTTGTATCTTTTAAAATGTTGTTTAATAAACGATTGTTAGGAGAAGAAAAAGAAGAAGACGAAGTTGAACAAAATTATACGATTGATGGAATTCTTCTAAAAGGAAATGAAAAATATCACATAGAAGGTTTGCACAAGATTGAAACAGAGGAAGGAGAGTCTGAAAGTGAAATGTTATTTAAAGCGTTCCTAAATTCAGAAAAAACTTCATACATTGAAGTTCAACAAGATTTTGAAATTGAGAATGAAGCCGGCGAAAACGAGATTGAGCAAGAATTTGTTTACTCATTATACAAAGATGGGAAAGTAGTAGAAAAAAATGTTATTAAATATGAGTCTGAAGACGATGAATTAACTTTGAGAATGCATGTTATAACTGAAAGAGGAACCAATAATTTATTATTTAATCTTGAGAGAATTAAGAATAAAAATGTTCTTCATGTAGTAGGTGATATTGGCGATGAATCTATAAATTATTATATATATTTTCAAAAAGAGGGTTACCAATATTCGATAGGCAATTAAAAATATAGTGTTTATTGAAGAGCAGCGAAAAGAAAAGGGCAGCAGGAAGAAATGTAAAATAAAAGAACCGAGATTGATTCTCGGTTTTTTATAGAAATAATCTATGGAGCAAATGAGAGCAACGATACCCGCTTTAACTCGCCAAAACTCGCCAATTTGGAGTTTGAAATTATTTAATTGAAGAAAAAAGCCCTATTTACTCCATAGTCCAAAAATAGATTTTGCTCCATAAAATTCATTAAAATTTTAGAAAATTTGCAAAAAAATAAAACACTTAAATATGGCCGAAATGCCGATAAATAAAGGGTTTTACGATGTCTGGAGCTGGTGACGGGAATCGGACCCGTGACCCCCACCTTACCAACTTAAAAATATTTTTGAAAAACTATAATCCTATCTCCCATAATCGCCCAAAATACTAGCAAAATTGCTAGTATTTTTCTTATTAGGTGCATAACCATTTCAAACCTATGTACCTACATGTACCTACAAGTATTTTTCTGAACATTTTTGGCGTTTTAAACCTGCCTAAAATCGCCTAAAAATATCTAAAACTTTGCTAACAAAAGTTTGAAAGTTTATTTTCAGTGTGCTTATAAATTATTCCAGAATTTATATGTTTTTGCGAAATTGTATCATTGTAATGATATAAAATATATTGAAACCAGTTAAGTTTATATCAAAAAACTATGTGAATTGATTTTTTACAAAACCATATTTTCTCCAGAAAATACACTTTTTCTGCATTATTTGGAGAAAACATCGTGAAATTGGTTGATTTTCTCCAGATAATATTATATAATTGCATTATCTGGAGGGAATATATGATAGTCACAACTCAACAATTAAAAGAACAATATGCTAATTATTCAAATCCAATAGCAAAAATAAATAGAGATGTAATACAAGGAAAATTATTTCCTTTGGTTAAAGGAATTTATGAAACCAATCCAAATACTAATGGTTCAAGGCTTGCACAATTTATTTATGGGCCATCCTATTTATCCTTTGATTATGTTTTGTATCAGCAAGGATTAATTCCCGAAGCGGTTTACAATACATTTACATGTGCAACCTACAATAAGAAAAAAATTAAGACATATACAAATCGTTTTGGAACTTTTATTTATAGAGATGTTCCTAAAGCGGTATTTAGTTTGGGAGTCCTTGCTTTTCAAGATGAAGAATATTCATACCAAATGGCAACAGCAGAAAAAGCGCTTTGCGATAAACTTTATACTATATCTCCCGTGAAAACTATTAAAGATTTAGAAAGATTGCTGTTTGAAGATTTAAGAATAGATGAAGACAAGTTTTACGAATTAAACAAGCAAGATATTTTAAAACTTGCGCCACTATATCACTCAACAAACTTAAATTTACTTGCAAAATTTATTAAAGGAGAAAAGTAAAATGCAACAAGTATTAAGCCAGATGTTATCAAAATATCAAATTAACAATATCGAAGATAAAAAAAGTGCCATAAAAGAGATTGTTCAAGAAATAGTTCTTTGTGGACTATCTCGTGGTGGATTTTTTAAAGAAGCAGCATTTTATGGTGGAACTGCACTAAGAATATTTTATGGATTGGATAGATTTAGTGAAGATTTGGATTTTTCATTAATAACACAAAATCCAGATTTTGATTTAACCAAATATTTTCCATATATTGAAAACGAGACAAAATCACTTGGCTTAAATTTCAATGTGACAGAGAAAATTAAATCTGTTGATTCCAATATAAAATCTGCTTTCTTAAAGGGTAACACAAAAGAACATATTTTATCTTTCTATGAAGATAGTGAAGATTCTAAATTTATCAATAAAGAAGAAGCTATACGAATTAAGTTTGAAGTGGACATTAATCCACCAACTGGGGCAACTTATGAAACTAAGTTTGGACTGTTGCCTTCCCCTTATCAAGTAAGATTATATGATTTGCAATCATTATTTGCAGGTAAAATTCATGCTTGCCTTTGCAGGAATTGGAAATCAAGAGTGAAAGGTAGAGATTTTTATGATTATATTTTCTTTTTGTCAATTGGAGCAAGAGTGAATTTGGAAAATTTGAAAGCAAAGTTGGTTCAATCAAAGTTTATTAATGAAGATTATGATTTAACTATTGATAATCTAAAAGCATTACTAAACGAAAGATTTGAAAGTCTAGATATAGAACAAGCAAAGCAAGATGTCTTGCCTTTCATAAAAGACAAAACAAAACTTGATTTGTGGAGTAAAGAATTTTTTGTTGAGATAACAAAGAAATTACAAGGGGTATAAAAACCTAATAAAAGGAGCAAGAAATTAATGCAAGGATTACAATTAAACTATTTGGAAATTAAATTTAATAATGAGTATATAACTTTACCTTTTGTAAAATACCAAGATAAAGATTGGTTTTTAAAAACAAAAAGTGAAAATGAGGACAAAATATTCAAACGTGAAGGTAATAATGTTTATTACTGGAACAGGGATTTGTCTCAACCAATTAAATATATAGAAGGAACCGAAGAAATAAGAATCAGTTATAATGACCATCCTTCAATATTTTGTCGCTTAATAGAAAGTTTTTTGATATCTAAACTATCGAAAATTGAAGGATATGATATTTGGTTAGATAAATATTCAAATGTTTGGAAAGTTCAAAAAAATTATAATATATATCAAGATGACAACATATCAGTTTATAGAGTTATATCTTTTAACACTTACTTCAATTCTTATGGAGGCAAAAAGAATTTTGGAGTTGTTGTTAATACTGAATTGAAAACTAGATTTTCCAAGACAAAAGAAGAATTGGAGAGTGCTGGGTTTGATACAAGAGGATTAGTTGGTAAGGAAAATATTGTTTTTGCAAATAAAAAAGCTCTTTCAAGATACTTAGAATCAACCCAAACATTTGAAAAATATAATAATTTTATTAAAACACAATCTGCTAATTTTAATGAATTTTTAGAAATTAACAAGTTTAATTCTTGGATAAATAAAATTTTAACCAATTTCGAATTTAATGAACAATTGAAAGTAGTTTATTGCAAATCAAATACAATCCCAAATGATAATGAAGTCTTTTTAACAAATAGAATAAATAAGCCAGTTCGTTATTATTGTGATGATGAAAAAGTTCCTTATGGTAATCAACTTTTTGTTAATGAGGCTATTCAAAAATTTAAGCCCTATAATTATTCTATTCTAAAAGATTGCTATAATATTGCTGTTTTATTTCCTGCTGAAAATCAAGGTGTGACTGAAGATTTTGTTAAGAAAATTGAAAAACAACTTATAGAGACATTTCACATTAAAAAAATAAATTTTAGTTATTTAGTTGCCCCTGAACCTTCTTTGGAAGGATACAAAGAAGCAATATATTCTGATAGTCTACAAAATATTGATTTGGCGATAATAATAGTTTTAGATAAGTTTAAAAACGAAGAAGATAATAATTCTCCATATCTATTAACCAAGGCAAAATTTTTAACGAGGGAGATACCAACACAAGAGGTAAGACTGGAAACGATTTTAAGCAACCCTTCTTCTTTGCAATACACATTAAATAATATATCTTTAAATATTTTTGCTAAATTAGGTGGAATTCCTTGGGTTGTTGAGAAAACAGACAAGTTAAGGCAAGAATTCATTATAGGAATATCTTCAACTATAAATAAGGAAAATAAAAAGATATTCGGTGTAGCTACTGTTTTTGACTTTAATGGTAAATATTATCAATCAGATTGTGTTCCATTAGCAAATTTTAATACGTTTGAAGATAAAGAAGCTTATGCTAAAAAAATAGAAACGACTATTAAACATTTATTAGAAAAAATCAGTATTATTAATCAAGATATAAGGTTTATATTCCATTTGACAAAGTCTCCAAGTAATAAATATGAAATAAAGGCAATTAATAATGTATTGCAAAATTATAAAAATTATAATGTGCAATTCGCATTTGTAAAAATTGGATATTATCATAACTTTAGATTGTTTAAAGATGATGGGAAGTCAAATGTCTTTGATGGTCAATATTTAAGAATAAGTAGTAACGAAGCTCTTGTTCAATTTAAAGGAAAAGATAAATCTCCTGTTAGATTTACTTTACATCAAGATTCAACATTCAGAGATTTACTTTCTTTATCAAAACAAGTTTATTGGTTTGCATTTTTATCTTATCGCAGTTACAATCCTGCAAGAAAACCGGTTACAACATTGTATCCTTGGTTAATTACTTCATTATTAGAAAAAATGAAAAATGTAGATGGTTGGGATAAAGATATAATAAGAAGAATGGAGGATAAGTTATGGTTCATTTAAACGAGATAATGAAAGAAAAAGAACATTATTATCTTGCAAACGAAAATGCTACAAAATGGTTATATTGTTACATATTTAACCTTGAAATTCAAGATGGTAAGTTTTTAAATGAAAATAAATTAAGTTATCAAGGTTATAAAAATTTGCCGACAAATCAATCTGAACTAGATGCTTGCATTAACAACAATGGTAAAATGAATTATACTACTTCTATTCCCCTTTTTATAGGAGTACATTTGGCTGATAAAGAGCAAAAATACAATGATAAGGTTTTGAATTTTTATAAAACACTAAAAGACAACAAACAAAAATTTGTATTTAGTTTATGTTTCCCATATTTGCAAGAAGAGTTTAACAAAGATATTGAAAATATGAAAGAAGATAAACTTATATATCAATATTTAATGGGAGAAAATCTAGACGAAACGGTTTGTTTACCAATAGATAATGATAATATAGACATTTTTGATTTAATACTTTATAAAAAAGTTTTATATCGAGATAAAATTTTAAGTTTGGATAAAACATCAATTACTGAAAATATTATTCATATGTTAAATAATTTTCCTAATGCTATAAAAAGGATTACAACCGATAGATATAATAATAAGGCTGGAATAACAATAGAACAAGAATATGATGTGCAAGATATTTTATTTTCATTTTTTAAGTTTTATTTTAATGATGCAATAAGAGAAAATCCATTAAAAAAGAAGGCAGGCTCAAATTCTATAATTGACATTTGTTTTCCTGAAAGAAAAATATATATTGAAATTAAAATGTTGAAACAAAAAGATAATAATGAAAAAAATATAATTGAACAATTAAAAAAGGATATGTTTGATTACAATCAAAAGGAAGTTGAAAATTTAATTATTTTTGTTTATGACCCTTTTAAGAAAATAAAAGATAAAGATAATTTTAGAGATTTTGAAAAATCAGACAATGGTTATAATTATAACTGCACTGTGGTAATACAAGATTAAAGGTAGAATTAAATATAAATTATTGGTTTGTTTTGTTTTTGAGCATATTTTAGAGTGCGATAGGCTCCGCTTTTGTAGGTTTCTTCTATGTGGCAAACGAGAATATCGCAGTGGTCTATTATCCACTCGTTTCTTTTTGTAATTTTTTGCTTATAATGCAATTCTTCTATCTCTGGAAGTATTGAACCATCATAGCACGATGGCAAATCATATTTTTCTTTGTCATGATGATAATATGTTAAAATACGGATTAGTTTGATGTGTGGATATTTATGTTTTAATTGCAAGACTGCGTGTGCACATTTCTCATCAAAAGCACCATAATGTCCATCATAAAAAATTGTATAGCCTTTATTAATTAAATCTTCTAGAACTTCGGGCAATTTATTTTCTACGCCAATGCAATGCCATTCATATCTATGACCCGCAAAAGCCACAACTTTATCATCTTTAAATTCGTTCAAAGCTTGCTCCTTTTAAGTAAAAAAGAGCAAATAATTGATGGCTAAATTTCAAACATTACTAAACATCAATTCTAACGATAGGTGTAATCAAAAAATAAAGTTAGCCAAATAAAAAATCGCAAATTTATAGTAAAATGGCTAAAAATTTGCGAAAATATCATAAAAATTTAATAAAATTCAGTAAAAAAGACCATCTATCGTTAGAATAGGTGGTCTTTTTGGTGTAAAAAATATATGTTGAATTTAAATCTTTTTCATATCTTCATAGCGAATTGTGGTATCCCAACCACCAACAACTTCGCCTTCGTGTTTGTTGATACCAGTATAACTTAAACTGCTATCTTCATATCTACGGAATTGGAAAACCGCTTGGTTCATAAGTCCAGCATTGAATAATCCAAGAGATGTTAGAAGTTCAAAATCATTTACTTCAAGACCAGTAACTCTTTTGAAAAGTCCCGGTTCAAGTTGTGTTATTACATCTTGTAAAACTTGTTCACGGAAATCTGTTAAATACATAAAGATTGGAATGCGAGTTGCAAATTTGATAAGTTTTTCTTGAATTTGTTTTCTTTTTGATTTATATTCTTTTTCTTCTTCTGAAATTTCTTTCTTTTCTTTTTCTGTTAAATCTCTACCTTCGTCAGTTGCTTCCTTTTTAATCTTCTTAACAGCATTAGATTTGTTTACAATAATCTCAATATCGCTTTGCATATTAAGGTTCCTAAAGCCTTCGATACTCATCAATGCTTCCATAGCTTTTGGATTATTAAGAAGTCTTTCAAGTGTTGCATTTTCAACATTAACAAGCATTGCACTTTCCCATCTACGAGCAAGAAGCGTTGCGGTTGTTCCGCTTGTTGCAATATCTAGTAGTTCGCCCGGACTGATGTTTTTCATTGTCATGCCATCATAAGATAACACTGGCAAGAATTGAATAAAGTCGGCAACTTTCTTTTCTGGGTTTGTGTCAGATATATCAAGCCTACAAGAATACTCTTGAATTTGTCTTAACGCTCTATCTGGTGCAAAATCAAATATGTAACATTCCTTTTTGATTATTTCTTCTTCGTTAGGGTTTAGCCCATCAGGATTTTTAAGCGTCCAAGGAGATTGAACACGAAATGCAGATTGAAAATATGTTTCTGGACTAGAAAGATTTCTTAACATAAAAATTCCAGTCCAAGGCTTAACAGTTACACCAGTTGTAAGTTTTCCGCAAGAAAGAGTAATTGTTTTTGTCTTTAATGGCTCACTTGTCATTGCTCGCTTTACTGGTTCTAATGCCGATAGTCCAACACCAGCACGAGTGCCAGCACAAACAATAACTTTGTAATCGTGATAAAACATATTTTGTTTTTCTTTAAGCAGATTGCCCATAGCATAACAACTTGCAACATTTGGCAAAAACCAGAATGTATGTTGTAACACTTCTTGCAAATTTGCTTTGTTTGTTGTAAAGGGAAGTATTGCCTTGTCTGCACCTTGTTTTAGGTTGTCAACAGTAGTTTCACTAAAATTACCACGAATTAGGTCAAGCCATTTTTGAACTTCTTCTTTGTATACAAATTCTGCATTTTCATATTCGCCTTTTGCAGAGAAAAATGTATTTAGGTCAAACTCGTTATATTCGCCTTGAAGCGCTACTTCTCTAATTGAATCTGGAAGTTGATAAGTCATCAAAACCATTCTTGGAAGAGAAGCATAAGGATTGTTTTCGCCTTGCCAATTTTCTTTTGCACGCTGTTCGTCAGAATATGTCCAGTTATAGATTTGTTCTTCCATAAATTCGCCATTTGCGATTGCTCTAAATGGAGTGCCAGAAAGATACAAATAATATGAAGTCGTAATTGGCATAATTTGCTCAATATCACTTTCGCTTTGGTTTTCTGTGAAAAGCTTGTTTGTTACATCTTTGTCAAGTTCATCTTTTTCAAAAAGTTCTTTTGCACTGTCTCGCCAAGCACCAAAATGATATTCATCAAAAACAACCAAATCCCAATTTGTTGTATGAACCCATTCGTTTTTTGGCTTAATCATTCCATCTTTAAGACCTAAGTAATCTTGGAATGAACCAAAACAAACAATAGGTCTATTTTTATCACATTGTTCGCCAGTAAGGTCAGTGTGGCGTGATACAAATTGCCAGCCTTCAAAATCTAGGTGAGTATTCAAATCTTCTTCCCAAGAACTTTCAACTGCGGGTTTAAATGTTAAAATTAGTATTCTTTTAAAGCCCATTTTCTTCGCGAGTTCATAAGTTGTAAAGGTTTTACCAAATCTCATTTTTGCATTCCACAAAAAGTGTGGCACAATGTGTTTGTTGCTACTTTTTACATCTTTAAAATACGCAATAGTTTTTTCAATGGCACTTTCTTGTTCTGGACGAAGTTTGAAATTTTGTGTTCTTCGCTCAATATTTTCAATACGGTTTTTAAGTGTAAAAACAGCACTTTGAACATCACGAGCAGAACATTTAAACCATTCGCCGTTTATGTTATCAAAACCTTGTTGCCTTAAAATTTTGTGAACATCATAGTCCTTGAAATATGTACCATCTTCACGCATAGAACTATCCAAAAATACAACTTCATAAGGTTTTTCGCCGGGAAGAAGTGTTGGATAATGTTCTCTCATTCTATCTTCAATATTTCTAGTTGTAAAACCAACTTTCAAATAACCTTTAAACTGTGGGTGGTTATCTGTATAAGCATAAATTTGTGGTTTTATTTGTCTAGGAAAAAATTCGTTATTCATTAGTTTACTCCATTATTTTACTATTGATATAATTAATGCGGCTACAGAAATCAATACTGGTATTAAAAATTTACCCCATTCTTTGGCGATTTTCCACCTATTGGCTTTCTTATTTTTAAAATAATTTAAACCATCTCTTGTTAATTCTATAAAAACACTAAACATGTCAGTGTCTGAACAATCTTGTTTGATTGTTATGTATCCTGATTTATTTAATTTATCGGCCACATCTCTTTTGAGAATTTCTTCTGTAACAACAAATGCATTACCATTCTTAGATTTTGATAAATCAGTTAATTTTTTTAAAGTTATTTCGCATTCCTTATCTAAGATTATCATAACTTTTCTCCTTATTTTGCTCCTATTTCTGGTCTGACCATAGATTCAATAAACTCAATCTCTTCTTTAGATAATTTGTATTTTTCATAAAGTTCTTTATCTGTCCAAGATTTTGAGAAATCTTGCATTGGAATAAATTCGTAAGTTGATGGTGGGGTATGTTGGGTGTTTTTGATTAAAGTTAATAGAAAATGAAAGAATTTTGTTTGAGTGTATGAAATAATATTTTCAGCTTCTTCTTTTGTGTTTACTGGACCTATGACCATATATGTTTGCGTACATAATGAATTTGGTTCTCCTAAAATGGGTTTCATCCAATCGGTTTTCCCATCTCCCGTGCCTATAGCTTCAGGTGTAAATACCTTCCATTTATCTATCCAGTCCTTATTTTTTGGAATTAAATAATCCTTAGTTAAATAGCCAATATTTTTGTTTGCATATATTTTGTAATATTCAGAGTTATAATTAGTGGAATAATCTTTAAAACTAGATACGAAACCAAACGGAGTTTGTGAACTTACTAGTTTTCTAAAGGAGTCTTCTTTAAAAGATTTTATTTTTTTAATAATAGGAATGGCTTGATTGTATCTTATAAAAATATTTGAATTATCTTCAAGCAATGGCCTAATTGATTTAATAATAGTATTGTTTTCATGTGTATATATTTCGCATAAACCTTTATTATCCCTATCCCAAAGAAAATAGCATACACCGCCTTTTATTTCAACTCCCGTAAAGCATTCGGAAGAATCAATGAAATCATGTAAAATTCTTAATCTACTATCATGCAACATCTCATCTCTAAACTCGTCTAATCCACGACCACCAGCGAACCAACGACTTGGTATAATCATTGATAAATATCTAGGTTGTAACTTTTTAGCTTGCTCAACAAATTTTTGATATAATGAAATAGCATAACTTTCTTGCTGGACACCAACATTTAATTGATAAGGTGGATTGCCAATAATAACATCAAATTTCATATTAAATAACTCCTGTGGATTTTTTGTGTGAATAAATTGGTAGGCGTAAGTTTCCATACTATCATCTCTTGTATAGGTTTCGACATTATCGCCAACACCACAAAATTTGCATTTGTGATTTTCAAAAGCGTGCTTAATTTTGTCAAACTTTATATTTCCATTTTCAGCATTGAAGGTAGTCGCAATAGAATATTTTCCATTTGCGGTTTTGCTACAATAAACACTTCTACGAGAAAGCAAACTTGTAAGTTGTGTAATTGCAATCCCGTAAAGTTGTTTTGTGAAAATATGGTTTATTCTTTGTTGCAAATCTGGAATTTGTTTTTCTAGCCCAACTAGCAATCTTTTTGCAATCTCTCTTAAAAACACTCCACTTTTTGTGCAAGGGTCTAAAAATGTTGTATTAGGGTTTTCAAAAAGTTCTTGTGGCAACATATCAAGCATTTCATTTGCAATTTTTGGGCTTGTAAAAACTTCATCTGAACTCAAGTTCGCCAAACAATTTAAGACATCTGGATTATGTGTTTCATTTATCATTAGTGTCATTCTCCTTTAAGTTTAAATAGTGTGTAAGTGGGTATGTTTTGATTGGCTTTTCTATAAAATCACCAAACAAAGTTTCTTTTTTATCATTTTGGGTAAGTAATTGCTCATAATGGAAATCTCGTCTTTGAACCAAACTGCCTTTTACGAAAGACCATTCAGCAAAAGTAATTGGTTCGTTCTCGCTTGTTTTCATTGAAAGGGCATCACCACACAAAATGTTTTTTGATAAAACAAATTTGACAATATCCAAATACTCTTGCTTGATATTCTTTTTGAAAAGTGATTTATATTCTTTCTCAAAATATTCAAACAAACGATTTTGACATTCCAAAACATTGTCTGGCATAATGTCAACGCCATAGCAAGACATAACTGCGATAAGTCCGTTTTTCTCATATTCCCATTGACTTTTTTTGTATCTAGATTTAACAACTTCTAACTTTCGTCTTAAAATTTCAATCAAAAAATTTCCATTTCCACAAGCAGGTTCTAAAAATCTGCTATCTATTCTTTCAGTTTCTTGTTTTACTAAATCAAGCATTGCATTTACTTCTCGTTCGTTTGTAAAGACTTCGCCTTTATCTCGCACTCGTTTTTTACTTTTTATTTGTTTTTCATCTGCCATAGAAAAAAGCCCCTTTGAATAATAAAAAGGGACTTTTTAATGGTTTTTATGGAAAGAAAAAAGGTCTACTATTTTTGCAATTATTGACTTAAATAAGTGAGTTTAAATTAAAATAGGACACTAATTTTTAAAATTTAGATACAAATTTTTGAAATATATGTTATAATGGCTTTATAATATATAAAAAGAGACCATCTAATGCAAAAGTAGGCGGTCTTTTTCTATGGTTATCAAAAATAATTTTAAGAAATTTTTAAAATATGAATTTACTCCCTTAATTTTTTAACTTTAGATGTCCTTATAATTATGGGAAGCAAGATGAAAGCGACACCATTAGGTGGCATTTTCATAGGGCTGACCTTATTTCAATCAAGAAAATTTGCCTTGGCAAAAATTGCACAGCAATTTCAATGCGACAGCATTATTTTCTTTGATTATAAAGATAGAAGGGCAACCTTTACAAGTTAAAATAAATAAGGAGGAAAGACGATTATATCTAGCGATATAATCAATCCTTTCTCGCAAATAAAAATGCAAGCACTTTTGCTTGCTCAAAAGGAGTAAATTATGAAACTTAAAGAATGGCTAAGTGTATGGCTAGAAAAATACACAAAACACACTGTGAAACTGCGAACCTATGACAGATACAAATACATCATAGAAAAGCACATCAATCCTAAACTTGGGGATTATGATTTAGATGACCTAAATGGAGAGATTTTTCAAGACTTTGTTTTGAGTGAACTTGAAAATGGCAATCTAAACACAAACGGAAAACTTGCTAACAATTCGGTTATTGGAATTGTGAATGTTTTGAAAGGTAGTATGGCACTTGCAAAGTCTTTAGATAAAGTGCAAAGAGATGAAATAAAGAAAATAAAGTTGCCAAGTCCAACCGAAAAACCTGTTACGGCTTTTGAAAAACACGAGCAAGAAAAGATTGAAAAGTATTGCCTTTCTTCAAACAAAAGTAATTACATTGGAATTGTAATTTGCCTTTACACTGGAATTAGACTTGGAGAATTACTTGCACTCACTTGGGAAGATATAGATTTTCAAACAGGAATTATGAGCATTACAAAAACCAGTTATAGAATTAAAGAGAATGGTGTACCTAGAATTGTGATAGATAATCCTAAAACAAAAAATTCAAGCAGAGTTATACCACTTCCTAAAGCATTGTTGGATATATTGAAGAAAATTAAGAAAACATCTAATTCAAAATATGTTATATCTACCCGCACTGGTGGAATTGTTGGAACAAGAGCATATCAAAGAACTTATGAAAGAATTTTGAGCAAAATTGGAGTTGGTTACAAAAACTTTCACTCACTTCGTCATACATTTGCCACTCGTGCTATTGAAATGGGAATGGACGTAAAGACTTTATCCGAAATTCTTGGACACAAAAATCCAGTTGTAACTCTTACAAGATACACCCATTCAATGATGTCTTATAAAAACGATATGATGAACAAAATGGGCAAAATGCTTGCTGTCTAGAAATATACAACATTAAATTATATGTAATTTAAATAGAATAATTGGAATAGGGTTGTTAATGTTGAAGGTTATTTTCATTATTTATAGTTTGTTTAATTTTATTTGTGATATAATGTTCAAAAGGTGAACATGAAAGATAAAAAAATTATTATTTATAATGAAAAAGTCAACCCTGTTTTTGCTACAAGAATATGACGAAAGAGATGGGCTGGACTATTCTTGTCCTAAAAAAGGAATAGTTACAGAATTGATTGTTGATAAAAACTGCCGAACAAATGGCATTGAGGTTACACCTATTACACTAGTTTTAGGAAGTTTTAGAGCGAATTAGACCGAGAGTTTGAAAAATGAACTCTCGGTCTTTTTTTATGCAATTTTACTACACTTTTTGGAGCAGTTTACGTTCGCATTTTGTATTTTCAGCCTAAAATTAAGCAAAATTTTTTGCAAAAGAAAAACCCTTGAAAGTGCCTATATAACTTGGGTTTCAAGGGTTTTTAATAATGGAGCTGGTGACGGGAATCGGACCCGTGACCCCCACCTTACCAAGGTGGTGCTCTACCGCTGAGCCACACCAGCAAATGCTGTTTTTTGAATAATTTTAGCGGTTAAATTTAGTGATTAAAATGTGCTGTTTTTGTCTTACCAAGTGGTGCTCTACCGCTGAGCCACACCAGCACGAACCAAATGGTTGACGATTTGTTTGAATAAAGAATGCTTTGGTTTGAGTAAATTGTTTTTTGTGTTGGAAAGACTTGTCAAACGAAAACTAGTTTAGTTTATATGCGAGATTTTGTCAATAAAAAGTTGGCAATATTTAACACATATTATGTTTTTTGGGAATGGCTTGTTTTTTGATATGGGGTTTGGCGAGATTTGTGACTGTGGGGCGGTTGGAAGGTGAAAAATGTCATAAAAAAGAGTGGTGGAGTGTTTGTGACTGGTTAATTTGAAAATGTGGGTTTGGAAGAATAATTTTGAGATGGTAAAATTTTGTTTTTTGTTGACAATAAGCGGGGTATAATATATACTTGTATTGAATTAGTTCACTAGGAGAAAGATTTGAAAGAACTTTTTAAGGACATTTTGAATTGGGTTCGCGATATGCCACAAACACTTCGATGGTTGTTGGTTGGAGTGTTGACAATTTGCATATGTTTGGGTTTTCGCTATACGGTTAAAATGTTCTATAACAAAGACAAAATCAAACTTACTTTTCTTCCAATAATCGGACTCGCGATATTGGTTGCAGTGACAGTATTCTTATGCATAGCATAAAAGGAGATAGAAATGACATCAATTTTGCTTGAAAAATTAGTTCCACAATGGGTTTCAGCATCTTTCCCAATCATTCGCGGAGTTTTGCTTGGAATTATTGCAGTTTGCTCAATTTCGCTCATTGTGACGACCCTTATGCAATCAAACTCAGAGGGCAATGGGATTGAAGCAATCAATGGTCAAGAAAGTTATTATGCAAGCAACAAGGGCAAAACTCGCAATGGAAGACTCAAAATTTGGACAATTGTGACTGCATCAGTTATTGCTTTTTGCATCATAATGTTTTTTGTGACAATGTTGATTTACAATCCAACAGTTTAAAATTGATGGTTTTTTGCCATCTTTTTTATTAGTTATTGGGGATTAAAAGGAAATTATATGACAATTGAAGAAACAATACTTAAAACACTAAGTGAAGACAAAGATTATACTAGAGGAGATGAGTTTGTTAATCTTATTGCAAGAAAAACAAAAGAGTCAAAAAAGGAAATTAAAAGAATCATCCGCAACATGGTTTCAACCGGTGAAATCAAGGTTGATATTCAAAACAAAATGACACCGAGAACCAAATTTTCGACCGAGGCAAAAGAGGGTGTTATTATTGGAAATCGAAACGGCTATGCATTCTGCCGAGTGCCTGGCGAAAAAGATTATTTTATCGCTCGCGATAATCTTGGTGGAGCGGTTAATCGTGACAAGGTTGTTATTCGACCAATTGACAGTTCTAGGACCGGCAAAAATGAGGCAGAGGTCGAGCGAATTGTTGAGCGTGGCAACAAACAGGTTGTTGGGACATATTACAGAGGTGACGGATACGCTGTTGTTGAACCAGATGACGACAGATTTTCCGCAAAAGTTATTTTGGAAAGTGGTGTTTCAAAAATCGCAGCAAATGATGGAGATAAAATTGTTGTTAAACTTCTCAATCAACCGCTTTTTGCAGGTGCATATTTCACGGGTGAAGTGATTGAAAACTTGGGACCAGCGGACTCGATTGACGCGTATGTTTTGTCAATTGTTCGTGGTCATGATTTGATTGAAGAGTTCCCACAAGAAGTTTTGGACTATTGCAAAAAACTTCAAAGACCAACTGCGGAACAAATCAAAGGAAGAAAAGATTTCCGAAAACTTCAAACGTTCACCATTGATGGAAAAGATGCGCGCGACCTTGACGACGCAATTTCAATGACAAAACTTGACAACGGGAATGTTCAACTTGGCGTTCATATCGCCGATGTTGGAGAATATGTCAAACGCGGCAGTCCGCTTGATAGAGAAGCATTTGCGCGTGGAACAAGTGTGTATTTTCCAGCACCAGACAATCTTGAAAATTCAAAAATTCGAGCGGTCATTCCGATGCTCCCAGAAGTGCTTTCAAATGATCTTTGCTCACTCAATCCTCACACCGACAAATTGACACTTTCTTGCATGATGGAAATTGCACCAGACGGTGAGATTGTTGAAGGGGACAACACCTATGTTTGCGAGAGTGTTATCAACACTTGCCACAGACTCAACTATGATGAAGTGTATAATGTTTTGCAAGGCGATGAAGAGGACTCAAAACGACTTTCAGACATCAAAGACACATTGCTTTTGATGAACAAATATTCAAAAATTCTTTCTGCAAAATCAAAACAAGATGGCAGTCTTGACCTTGACCTTCCTGAACCAAAATTTGTGTTTGACGAAAATAGCCATGTTGTTGATGTTTTGGAACGTCATCAAAATGAAGCACACAAACTCATTGAAAACTTTATGATTGCTGCAAACAAAACAGTTGCAAAGAAGTTTAAACTTCTTGATATTCCATTTGTTTATCGTGTGCATGAACATCCAGACGAGGCAAAAATTCAAGATGCACTCAAAGTCATCAAAAACTGTTGTCCAAAGAATTTTGATATTCCAAACTCAATTGACAACAAATTTCTTGAACAAGTGCTTAATTGTTCTGACGACCCAATTGTCAATCAAGCAATCAATTCAATGATTCTTCGTGCAATGCCAAAAGCGATTTATTCGCCTCAATGTCTGGGTCACTTTGGTCTTGGACTCAAATATTATTCACATTTCACTTCTCCAATCAGACGTTATCCAGATCTTTCAATCCACAGAATTATGAAAGCTTATTTTAATCATAAAATTGGCGAACAAGACTTTGACAGACTCAAAAGTTTTGTTTATGAGGCTTCAGGTCAATCAAGTTTAACAGAACAAAATGCTGCAAAAGTTGAACGTGAAGTTGACGACCTTTGGTGCTGTGAATATATGCGTGACAAAATTGGTCAAGAATTCGAAGTTGTTGTTTCAGACGTGAAAGAATATGGCGTTTATGTTCGTAAACCAAATTCAGCAATCGAGGGACTTATCCGCCTTGAATATATGCCAGACAAACGCTTTATTTATAACGATGAAAGACGCCTTCTTGTTGGTTCTTCAACAAAATTTGGAATTGGCGACAAGCTCAAAGTCAAACTTCATTCTGTAAATATGCAGGACCGCGAAATTGATTTCTCATATGTTCATCACCTCAAAAAAGATAGTTATGTTGAGTTCAGAAAGAACAACAAAAAACTTAAAGGCATTGAAGTGTGCCAAAAAGAGAACGAAGTTGTTCAAAAGCCAAGAATGCAGGAACGAAAAGACGCAAGAGATGAATATGACAAACATCACAAAAAATATTCTCAAAAGCGCTCAAACAACAAATCAACGCAAATGCACAAACTCAATGACTTGACTCCTGGACAAAGATTTGACTAAATTGAAAATATTGTTTTAACAAAGCATACGCAAAGTGTCGTATGCTTTTTTATTGACGAAATTGCAAAACTATGCTAAATTGGTGGCATGAAACTTATTACAAATAACAAGAAAGCAGGATTTAATTATTTCCTTTCAGACTTTATTCAAGCGGGTGTTGTGCTTGAAGGAAGCGAAGTGAAGTCGTTGAGATCGGGTCATTCGAGTCTCGATGATTCTTTTGTGTTTATAAAAGACGGAGAGGTGTTTCTCAAAAATTGTTATATCAAACCATATGAAAAGTCTTCAAGCTTCACGCCAGATTCAAGACGTTCAAGAAAATTGCTGCTAAACCGTGGCGAAATCACAAAACTCACGCAAAAAATGCGTGAGAAAGGTTATTCTTGTGTTCCAACCAAGATGTATTTTGAAAATGGGCTTGTCAAGGTCGAAATTGCACTTGCAAAGGGCAAGAAACTATATGACAAGCGAGATACTCTCAAAGATAAAAGTGTCAAAAAAGACATTGAAATTGCCGCCCGCAATTTTGATAAAAACAAATATCAAAAATAATCCATCTGAAAGATTATTATAAATGGCATTTTCGTTGGTGTAATAATTAAATTTATTTATTTTCAGATGGTTATTCTATTGACAAATTAAAGCCATGTGCGTATAATTATTTTGTTTTGATTGAAAGAAACGTATTATGCGCTTGTAGCTCAATTGGATAGAGCGTTGGTCTACGGAACCAAAGGTTGGGGATTCGAACTCCTCCAGGCGCACCAAAGAAGTCGGACGAGAGTTCGACTTTTTGTATGGAGGAGAGAGAATCCGGCAACGTTCTCGCGGAGCGGGTGAAAAAGAATCGAACTCCGCTCAATCCACCAATTGAATTGACCTGCAGTCCTTTATAAGGGTTGCAGACATTTTTTTGTTATTCTGCAATTTTGCCTCAAAAGTGGCATTTCGATAAAAAAATGAAAAAAAAGGTGTCAAAAATGGTGTCAAAATTTTGAGACTTCGCATATTTTTATTTAGGTTGTTTGTGGCATGAGAAAACTAAAGTTTCAGGCGTGTTTGAGCTCTGTGAGTGAAGGTGTTTCATTTCGTTTTTGCAGCAATATTGTTGAGCTTGAAGTTGAAAAAATCATTACTCGAAAAACAATACCAATAAGAATTTTGAAAAAAGAATGTGAAACGACAAAAAGGTGCTGCAACCAAAAAGTTGTTGCATTAATTTTGATGATGCTTTGTTTTTGAGTGAAAAAAAGCCACACAATTTGTGAGGCTTTTTTGTTTTAAGGTTGTTGAGTTTGCATATTGTTTATTGCTTTTGTCGACTGGAATTTATCCATGGTTTCATAAACATTCGCAATATTTTCTTCCAAGATTCCGTCTTTGTCCAAATATTCTTTGTAAGTTTGCAATTTGTCATCAAACTGTTGATTGAGTTTTGTGATTGTCTCTTCTCCAAAAATGCTTTTGCCTTCTTCGTCAACAATATCTTTTGTGTCGAGTCCAAGCCCTTGGAGTCCGGCAGTCATTTTTTGTGGAGTTAGTGTTGAGAAATTTGCTTCATTTTTCAGGGCGGATCCGAGACCTGATGCTTGTGATAATTCAGAGTTGAGGTCTTGCGCTGTTTTTAGATTTTCTAGGGTTGTTTTGATGAGTGGAGCAAGTTCTTCTTTTTGTTTGTCATTAAACCTGCCATCTGGATTTTCAATTTCATTTTGAACACTTGTTAGGAATTCATCAAATTGTTTTAATTTTTCACTATGGTTTTTGAATTGAGACGATTTTGCAGGGTATTCCAATTTATCCAACAATTCTTTTGTGCTTGCTGAAACTTTTCCGTCTTCAAACATATCTTTTGTTGCATCTGTCCATTCTTTTGTCATTTTGACTTGTCTTGTTTTTTGACGAAGAAGTTTGTGTGCAAGTTTCAAATCTTTGTCTTTTGATTTGATTAAGTTGGTTTGAAGTTTTAGGTTGTCTTTGATTTTCTCTTTTGTTTTTTCCAAAGATTTTTTGAACTTTTTCATTCCTTCGCTTTCTTGATATGTGGCAGTTTGTTTGTCGTTAACAATGCCTTCTGTCATTTTTGGTGTCGCAAAGAAAAGCGCACCAAGAGCCAAAAGCCAAACCATGCCTGTCAATATCGACAAAACACTGAGGAAAAGTCCGATTCCATAGAAAAGGGGAGTGAGCGAAAATTTATAGATCTCTTTTTTATCGTCTTTTTTGTTATTTTGTTCTTCTTTGCTTGGTTCTTCTTTGCTTGGTTCTTCTTTTTCGGGAGATTGCTCGTTTTGTTCGTTGTCTGTGCTTGATTGGGTTGACTCGTTTTCGGGTGTGGTTTTAGATTCTGCTTCGTCAACTGCATCTTTGTTTGTGTCGTCATCTTCCGCAGATTGAGTTTCTTCTTGAGAAGTTTCGGAATTTTGTTCAGCTTGAGTTGGTTCTGTGGTGTCGTTTTCATCTGGCGTGATGTCAAAAGAGGATTCTGGTTCTGATTGCTCAGGTTGTGCTTCAGATTCAATTCCATCACTCGTTAGATTTTTTGCACGACTTCTGTCTGTTGTTTTAAATTCTTTTGCTGTGAGGATTGCCGTTGTGAGGGCAGGGTCTTCTCCAAGATGACGGTTTTTTGTGTTCCAATCTTCAACGCTGATTCCCATAAATTTTGCAAGATTTTCCGCTTTTGTTGTGTTGACTCTTTTGAAAGTTCTTGCAATATGTTCGGACCCTTTTTTGAAAACAAATGTCAAATCATGATAGCCACTTGTTTCTTGTGGGACATGAGAAACGGCCTCAATTTTCATCATTTTTGAATTGACAAGTGTGTAAAAGTTTCCGTCAATGTTTATGATATCAATACTCTCGGATTGAGGAATGTTTGCATTTAGAAGTGTGTGTTTGTTTGTTTCGTCAAATTTAAAAAAATCTTTATATTTGTAATCTGCGAGAACATTGAAAAATTCAACTGGCAATGCGTTTTTGATTGTTGAGTCTTCGTGGTTGCCCAAAAAGAGTTGAGCAAAGTTTCTTGGAAGTTTCACTCCAACTGTTTGACCTTTTTGTTCAAAAGGAATTTCTGTGTTGGAAGTTTTTATGCTGTTTGGAGTGATTGTGAAATTGCGAGTGTTGCCAGTTCTTCGATCTTTTGTTGTTTCCAGCTCAAATTCAATGTTGCCATTGTCTGCAATGCGAACTCTGCTGAGTGGAATTTTGACTGTGTCGAAATTCAAATTGATTTCATTTGGAAGTGCGATTGCTTTTGCGATTGCATGCATTTCTTTGTTTTCGAGAGCGAGATGAAGATTCCATTTGCCTGTTTCGTCTTTTGTGATGTTTAAACCATTGCTAAATTCAATTTGGTTGTCGTTATCGGAAAAAGAAAAATCTTGGGTGCCACGTGACCCATCTTTGAATTTGACATCCATGTCAAAACTTGGATATTCCATATTTTCCTCCTGATTTTTTATAATTATAAATTATAAATTGTTGTTTGTCAATATCAATCCAAAATTCGTTTTTTTGCGCGTTTGAGGTGGATTGTCACCCAAGTGATTATCGCGCCAACAGCCAAAGAGCCAAGAACATACAAAATGACTTTGAGCCACATTGGAATGCCATAAGGGCGAATTTTGTCTGTTTCAACATATACATTCACAATCTCGTCATCAATAAGAATTTGAATTTCTGTGTATTGCTTGTGGCGGTCATATCCGTCAATGATTCTGATTGGAATCGAAGAGTTTGTCGTTATGTTGCAAAACTTTTCATACCTTGAATTTGTTATTATGAACAAATCTGCATTTGTGACTTTTTTCTTGAAATATGCATTTGGTGTGACCAGATTTGAAACATTTTTTTCGCCCTCAACGAGAACTTGGTGCGTCTTGATGAAAGCGTTCTCAAATCCGTCCAAAATGATTTTATAAAAAGTTTGTCCGCTTTCGCCAACAATTTCCTCGTTTTGTGCAAGTTCGAATCTGTCCTTGTGTTTCGCAACAAAAATTTTGTTTGCCGAATTTTGAGTCGAATCAAACACATCTGCATAGTTTGTTATGACTTTCACTGTTCCAAAACTTTCGGCACACACGCTTGAAAAGGTGAGTGGAAAGATGCTAAAAACTATTGCACAAAGAATCAAACATACGAAAATCTTTTTCATAAAATTATTATACAACAAAAACATGTGTCATGTAAATAAACACAAGCAAAAAAAGTTGACACAAAAATTTTATTGTTGACAAGCTGTGTCATAATTGATTTGCTAGAATATGAACATATGTTCGAAAAACATTAAAATAATTCGTTAGCCCCAATTATTTTTCAAAATCAGAACATTTTTTACAAAACTAAAAAATATTTGTCACATTTTGTTGACTTTTGTCGAAATCGGCAAATATAATTTGGGTAAAACTTGACAACTTATTGTCATATTTCGGGTTTTTTAAAAATTATTTGGAGGAAAATATGAAACAAATTTTATGGAGCAAAACCATACTTACGGCTTATAGGTATCTCGAAAGGATTGTCAGTGCGATTGACAAATTGGTAATAAAAGAAGCAATGGGTTCAATCAGTTCTGATAGCCTCATCTATTCGCTTAAATCTGCTGAGGCGGTGACGAGCAAAATACTCGACTACACAGAGAAGAAAGTCGCTTTAATAAACACAAAGCTGCTAATTGAGAAGGCGCTTTACTCAATGAAAAAAGAGCAGGCAGTCATTCTTGTGAAGAAATATATCAACGGCAAAAAAACAAATGACATTATTGCAGAAATTGGCTGTCCAAGACGCTCATATTATCGCAAGTTGGAAAGCGCAACAAAGACTTTTGCATATGTTGTGAAAATGATGGGATTTTCTGAAGAGAAACTTGACGATATGCTTTCTGATCAAAAATGGCTTATGAAAATTTACGCCAGGTTTGAACTTGATCAAATCGAAGAAAATGCGTCAAATTTTGAGCGTGAAAGTGACGCAAGCAGCATTTTTTTACAAAATTTACATAGGTTGAACAAAGTGTCATTATTTAATTAATTATCAATTTCGTAATAGTCGTCACGATACCTTTTTTTCTTCTTTTTGGCATCGGGCGACTTTTTTGATGCTTTGAGGTTGGCAACAATTTTTGTCGGCTTGAAGAGCAGATACAAAATTATTAGGGCGGGGAGAGATACGGACACAATAACCAGAATTTGAGCACGCTTGCTGAGTTTGTTGAGACTTCCGTCACCAATGTCCGATGTTTCGTTCTTGACTGATGTTTGTTCAAAACTTGGTTCTGGAATGACGGGAAGTTGTTCGGTGTTTTGAGTTATGTTTGTCAACATGTCACAATATCCTGCATAGACATAGCCCGTGAGAGTTTCGTCAAAACGATAGTAGTTGCAATAATACCAAATGTTGCCGCGATTGGAGATTGCTTCTTCACCCTCAATTTGACCAATATATTGAAGATTTGTTTCAAGGAAAGGAATTGTCGTTAGTCTGTTTGCGATGCCTTCACTTTCTTTTGGACTGGAACGAAGGTTTAGCCCATTTTGAGCGAATACGCGGAAGCTGATTTTGTTTGCAAAAGGAGTTTGAGGAGTGCCTGCGACAAAGTCAATATCACTTTTTTTGATATAGCCGCGAGTGCCGAGATATTGGGCTTCAAAAAACTCGTCGCTGACTTTTGCAAGGATTTCAACAAAGTAAGTTTGAGGAAGAAGAAAATGTGTGTTCGAAAAAGAAGTGTCGACACTCGGAGATTTGAGCAGTGGACAATTTGAATATTTTACGCGTGCATAATAAGTTGTTGCGGCAGAAATATTTTGCAAACAACAACTTGATGCAACAAAGCAAAAAAACACAAAAACAAAAATAACTAATGCGAAATGCGATTTTTTTGTCATGCAAAAATTTTAATTCATAAAACAAATTGACGCACGGGGAGTTTTGTCGAAAAACTGCTTTTTTGGGCGTGTTGTGGCGAAGGAGAAAATGTTGAAAAAAATTGAAATAATTGAAAAGGTAAAAGAGATTGAAAACGAACAAAATCGGCGATTTGATAAAAATGCGTTGCAGAGATATAACACGGGCAAAGTTGTGCATCAAAAGCAAATGCTTTTTCATCAGTGTCCCAAGAAAAATCGTTGGGTGTTTGGTGGAAACCGAAGCGGAAAAACTGAATGCGGAGCAGTTGAAGCAATTTGGCTCGCTCGTGGAATACACCCGTTTAAGGAAAACAAAAATGGGGTGAGCGGTTGGGTTGTGTCACTCAGTCAACAAGTGCAACGCGATGTCGCACAGCAAAAGATTTTGCACTATCTCAATCCGGATTGGATTGTGTCTATCAAAATGTTGAACGGAACAAAGAGTAGTCCGGACGGCGGGGTGATTGATTACATAAAAATTCGCAATGTGTTTGGAGGAATAAGCACGATTGGGTTCAAAAGTTGTGATCAAGGCAGGGAAAAGTTTCAAGGAACGAGCCTTGATTTTGTTTGGTTTGATGAAGAGCCGCCATATGACATATATCAAGAATGTCGTATGCGTGTGCTTGACAGATGCGGACATATTTTTGGCACAATGACGCCGCTCAAAGGGCTGACTTGGGTATATGATGAAATTTATCTCAATCAAAAGAACCAGCCCGAGGTTTGGCATGAAACAATGGAATGGGCGGATAATCCATACCTTGACCCCAAAGAGGTTGAAGAAATAACAAAGTCAATGAGTGCGGAAGAACTTGAAAGCAGGCGTTTTGGCAAGTTTGTTGGAAACGGCGGCATGGTATATTCTGAATTTGACGAAAACATTCATGTGATTGACCCCTTTGTTGTGCCAAGTGAGTGGCAAGACACAATTTCGATTGACCCAGGGCTTAATAATCCGCTTTCGGCGCACTGGTATTGTGTTGACTGGGACGGAAATGTCTATGTTGTTGCGGAACACTTCGCACAAGGCAAAGACATTCACTACCACGCTGAAAAAATCAAGGAAATTTCGGCGCGTCTTGGTTGGCATCATGCATCAAATGGCAATATTGACGCACTGATTGACTCCGCGGCAAATCAAAAGACTTTGGCGAGCCTCAAAAGCGTGACAGAACTATTTTATGAAAACGGAATTAATGCCAATCCAAAAGTCAACAAAGACTTGTTCACAGGAATCAACCGCGTCAAAAGTTATTTGAAAAACGGAGAGGGTGTGGCACGGCTTTTTATATTTCGAAACTGCACAAATCTCATTCAAGAAATCAAAAGTTATTGGTGGGGCGATGGCGACCGTCCACAAAAGAAAGATGACCACTGTTTGGACGAACTTCGCTACTATATTATGTCGCGTCCAGAACCTGCAAAAAAAGTTGTTGGAAAGACTGACATTCAAAAAGACAAAGAGCGCTTGATGAGAAAAATAAGGCGTGATAATTTGAGTAAATTCAAGTGGTGATAATAAAAAATCGCGTCAAACACAAAATATATTGGTTTATTGTTTGCGAAAATGCTTAAATATTGTTAATATTTATAGTGAAAGTTTATTTTTTGGGGGATGTCTTGAAAAAGAAGATTTGGATTTTTGTTGTTCCTGTTTTGTTGTTTGTGATGAGCGTGGTGCTCCTGTCATTTCGGACGGAGGCTTTTGCTGAGCCAAATCTCAAAACTTCAGCATATTTCAGCGGTGCGGGAACTGAGGAGTCGCCTTATATAATTTCGAATGTCGACCATTTTGTTCATCTTGCTGCCGATGTTGGTGCGGGAATTGATTATCAGGGCGAATATTTTATTCTTGATGGCGATATTGATTTTGAGGGTCAAACTCTCATTCCAATTGGAAATGAAGAAAATCCTTTCCGTGGCACATTTGACGGGTCTGGATACACGATTTCAAACATTGTTATTGACGGAACAAACACTCAAAAACTTGGGTTGTTCGGAGCGTGCGAAAATGCCACAATAAAAAATCTTGGTGTTTCAAACATTGAGATTTCATCACTTGATGTTGTGACAGACGAAACAAGTTTTGCGCTTGGTGGCATATGTGCAGTTGTGACAAACTCTGAAATCTCTCAATGCTTTGTCAAAAATGCAGACGAAAAAATGTTTGAAGTCAACACTTCAAAACGAGCTTATGTTGGCGGACTTGTTGGAATGCTTGCAGGAAGCTCACGCGTGTCTGATTGTTTTTCCAACACAAAAATGATTGTTCGAAATAGCGGTGTTTCACCAGTTGACATTCATGTTGGTGGGCTTGTTGGTTTTTCAAATAATTCTCACATTCTCAATTCTTATTCGGCAGGTGACATTGTTGGTGGGAACCTTGTTGCGGAAAATGGAGAATCAAGAATTTTTGCAGGCGGAATTTTGGGTTTTGTTCAAGGCGCGTATTCTTCAATGAAAAATTGCTTTTGTTTGGGTGATGTCTCCACAGAAACAAACAGAGCAACAGACAAAATCTTCTTGGGTGCAGTTGTCGGTGGAATAAGCGGAAACGCTTCTCAAACACCAAATGCTGGAAACTTGAATTTCTGTCACTACCTTCAAAATGAAACAACAAACAATGGCCGTTCGGCTGTTGCTTCAAACATCACCTATAATCTCACAGGTCTTGTTTTCAAAGCACAAAAAGATGTTGTTTTCTTCCAAAGGACAACACAATTTGAAGATTCAAACTCCTATGATTTGTCTGACGGATTTGATTTTGACGAAGTTTGGTTGATTGAAAAAGATTATCCAGAACTTCAACTTTTTGCTTACTATGACATCGAGATTGAACAAGCGGACCATCTCACAATCACTGTTTCTGGCGGCGAACCAGTTCCAGACAAAACCAACACATACAAGTTCAAAGCAGGGCAGATGGTGTCAATCAATGCAGTGATTGACGAAGGAGTTGAAAAATTCTATCACGTTCAAACTTGGAGAAGAAATCAGGCGGACATCAATTCAACTGCTGGTCTATTGTCTTATGAATTTCCTTGTTCATATCTCACGCAAGGCAAATATAGCGTTGTTATCAAAGAAAACACTTTCACTTTGAAAATTGTTATTCCAAGCGAATTTTCGAGCATTTCTTCAATCAGATTTGAGTCATCTCTTGTTGGTTCGTCAACATTCCAAACCCAGCTCCCTTACGGTCGTGAAATCTCTGTTGAAGCAGTTTTGGGAACAAGCGAAAATGCACAAAACTATGCTTTTGCAGGGTGGTTCTCGGGAAGCGATGCAGAAAATCAAATTGACTGGGATTCTTCTGTTTTGAATTTCAAAATTGGCGATGCAATTGTGCCATTTGACAATGATTTGACAATCGTTCTGACACCAAAATACACTCGTGATATTTGCAGACTTAATGTTGTGTTTGATTCAAGCATGGGGAAAATAAGACTTTATGAAACGGACGAGTTTTCAGATGGTCAAATTTCAAACAAGCCAATCAAGAAGGGGCAATTCCTCAACATTGAAGCAGAGTGTTTGGAAGGTTATGAATTTTTGGGTTGGTTCCGTGACGAAAGCGACCTTGACCCAATCACAAAAAGCGTAAAACTCAGCGATTATGAAATCAAAGATGACACGCAAAGCCTTTATGCAAAATTCCAACAAATTGGAAACGAAGAAGAGGCAAAAAAAGGACTTGGTGGCTGGGCAATCTTTGGCATTGTTGCAGGGTGCTTGGCAGCTGTTGGCTTAACAGTTTTGATTGTTGTGCTTGTTAAGAAAAAAGGCTCATACAAATCCAGTTGGAACTTCTAATGTTCTTTTTTGGAGTCAAATACATAAATGTCATTCTGCAATCGAGCACGAAGTGCGACATCCGGGCAGTGAAACGGACCGCGACGGACCTGCAAAGACCTGCTTTCTAAGAATCTAGATCCTTAGATTGCCCGTCAAGGGAAGCCCATCTCAGGATGACATGTGGAGGGTTGCGATTCCCTCCACACCACCCGAAACGCCCCTTGGCGGAGCGGGGCAAGAGGTCAACTCGGACTGCGAATAAAAAGAGGTTTTGTAAACTGGACAAAACCTTTTTTCTTTTTATTCTTGTCCTCGTGGAAGCATAAACACAAAACGAATGTCAAGTGCAAGTGAATTTGAGAACGATGTTCTCAAAAACTTGACACCCTTTTGTTGTTTATGCAGGTTGGCTAATAAGAAGAGTTAAGGCAAAAAATGCCTCAACTCTTTAATGAAAAATTTTATATTAATAAGTTGTGATAGAAGAAAAACGCCCCAAGTTTTTGCTCATGGGGGCGGGCGGTCGGGGGTGTGAAATAAAATTAATTAAAAAGAGTTTTTGGTTCTATTTTTAGAATTTCGCATATTTCTAAAATCATTTTCAAACTAATATTGATTTTTCCGTTTTCAACTTTATTGATATAACTTGGGTCTTTACCTAACTTTATACTCAATTCATAAGCAGACATGTTTTGTTTTATTCTTTCTTTTGCAAGGTTAATGCCAAATGTTTCAAATTTCATATTATATCTCCTGTTTCAATAATAAAACAAAAAATTTCTTGCATAATTGACTGACAATCTATATAATGGAATTATGGTCAATTATTTGGGAGGATAAAATGATAAAAGAAAAAACAGCAGCAATGATATTTGGAAATAGGTTAAAAGGTTTGATGAAAGAGCGTGGCATCACAAATGCGGAACTAGCAGATGTGTTTGAAGTGAGTGAAAAGGTGATTGAAAGGTGGTGTGAGGGTCTGTCGTCACCAAACATTGATAATCTTATTTTGGTTGCAAAATTATTTAATGTTCGCGTGGATTATATGCTGGGCGTGATTGATTGAAAATCTTTGATATTTGAGTGATATGAAATTTTGTTTGAATTTTTGGCACAAATTATTGAAATTAATTATTTAACAAATTAATATTGTGGTGAAAGCGAGGAAATCAAAGGGTTTGCTCGTTTTTATTATTTTAATTTATGTTTGTAAAAAATATTT
>ULVD01019491.1_pt1 | contig 33152 bp, 26 predicted proteins | sample 1959101 | NCBI WGS metagenome assembly ULVD01 (sample SAMEA4835777, study PRJEB28245) | human gut metagenome | biome: gut microbiome; material: fecal sample | place: Denmark | collected 2008
TCCCCCATCTCAGATGGGGGCTTAATATACGAATACAGTCAAATGAATTACCGAGGAAAACTTGACACTTACGATTTTCGCTTTTCAGCTTGACAAGATCCTCCTCATTTGCTACATTAGGAGCAGATAAAAGGTTATCGACTTCCCCTTCGGGCATGGGCCAATTAGGGCTTCTCTGGAGAATTTCGTTGATAGCCTTTTTTCTATTGACATAAAGCAAATTTCCTTCATCTAATTGACTGTTAAACCACTCATATGATGGGTTCTTCGACTTCTTTTTCATCTTCCCATATGCGCTTGCAATTCGGTTGATTTCGTAATTTTTTCTCGTAGTCACTTTTAGCTCAAACGGGACGACGATAGTTGCCCCATTGCTATCTTTGAGGTCTACCACCACTACGCGGCGCTCCTCTCCGTTCGGTCCTGTATATGACTTAAAGATCATGATTGGATTTGTAAGCGCCCGCGGCAGCTGCTTCATGATCTCCGGTGTCTTGTCTCCTGCATGCTTTCCGTTCAGGATTTTCTCAAGATCTGTCTTAGCGATTTCCACAGGAAGGCCTTCAGCTCCGGTTAGTTCCAGCACGAGAGGCGTTGTCATCACGCAAACCATGGGCAACTTTTCTTTACCGGCAATGAAACGGTCTACGCTGTCCGCGAAAGATTTCTCATCTGCGTCCAGCTTCCGCTCGGCCATATCCTTCTTTGTCGACTTGCCCGATAGGACGTTATGGGCATATTCTCCAGCCATTTGGTGATAGGTGCTGCTCTCTTCGAAGTTGTTTACAACACTCGGCAGGACTTCTCCATTTCCCCTGATTTTATCGGTAGTTTCTTTGACTTTTACCAGCCATTCCTGTATACTATGAGTAAAGAGAACTCCCTCAGACTGTACCCCGTTTTTGGAATCGGGACCCCCAGTCTGGGCGGGGTTCTTTTTTATTTCCGTAATGTCTCCATCATAGAAATACTTTCTCCCATTGGCCTCTTCTCTTACTACGATTCTTGCAAAGCATTCTTTTCCATCGAGCTTAATTTTCATCCCATAATATCTGTATGAAACAGTGCTCTGATTTAGCTTTTTAACTCTGTCTGGATATTTTGCGTCTTCATACAGGAATACAGACTTGGCGATTAGCTCTTTTAGATTCGGTATGAGCTGCAGTGTGCTATTTTCAGCCGAATGCCTCACTAATTCTTTGGCAGCGCTGACCGGCATTCTAATGTATTCCCCATCCCTGTTTCTAATAACAGCAGGCTCGTTCCGCTTGCCGACAGCTCTTGAGGCAGGGAATAGGGCTCTATACAATTCTTTCGCGGCTTTTCCGATTTCTTTGGCAGATGCCCCTCTGAATGTTGTTCTATTGCACTCTACAGGTTTGCTATGCAATAAATGAAAGAAAAAGCAAGAAAAAGTCGCACATGTAAAAAGGACGAGGAAGGGCACTCAGGCTCTGTGTGGCATCATCGTATCCCTGTCATCGACAACACGCGAAAAAGGTGACCCTCTTTTCGAAAAAGGGTCACTTCCACCACAAAGGCGCAGCAGAGTTTTATAAGTATCCATGGAGGAATTCCCTGCAATCTGGCACCAGCGCATTTCACGGTTTATGTCGTACAAGTACGGCTAAACTTCGCTCTAGGGTTAGCCCGCGAGGCGAATCCTGCATGAGATCTTTTGACCTGCTGCGTCTTTCTGTGATTTGTATTTCTTACGCTCTCCGGCGGCTAGCACGCTTTCGAGCGAGAGAAGGAAAATCGGATCCGCTGTCTGCCCTCTCTGCGCTCCTTTCCTATAGGTCTGTGCACGAAGGAGTGCGGAGGGAGCTTTTGGCTCCCGGGAGGATTTCCCTCTCCGAGAAATACCATCGTAGAAATTCAAGGGAAACACTGATTAAATCGTTGTCAGATTTCATTCTTGGATTTTTATACAGAGCAAGGAATCATCTGACGCGAATAGCGAGCTATTTAAGGAGGATGATGACGAAGCTATGTATAAAAATCCATATGAAATTCGACTCTGCGATTTAATCAGCGTTTCCCAAAATTTTACACGGTTTTCTTTTCATAAAATAAAAAATCTGAACATTCTACGATTGAGTCCGTGTTTCCTTAATTTCGCTCGGGATGATAGCCAGGGAGTGTATTTGCGGGGATGCTGAGATCCAGATCATAGCCACTGAGCGGATCGATGTTGCTGGCGACTGCACGCTGGTAGTCTCCCATGGAGGCTCTCGACTGCATCGACTGATAATCTCCATATTCTGCCGCATCACAGTACCTTTCGATCGCTCTCACGCGGACATGAATTTCGTCCATGAGCTCGGTGTAGCGGATTTCGTCCGGCTCGATAGTACCAAGGCCATTTTGTGTCGCGTAGGCACGCCATTGGATCATACTTTCATACTCTGCGACGAGGCGTGCATTCGTCATTATCCAAGGCTGCGTGCGGTTGTCGAACCAGTCCGGGCGCGCGGAGAGTTCATCCGGCGGCCATGGATCGAGCGTGCCTGCAAAGGCGGTGGGATTCGTGCCATCTGGACTTTCTATCCGTTTCACGCCATACTTTTCCGCTTCGCGTTCGCTTTTCTTCTGTTTCTCGCTCTTTGGTCGGGACTGTTTCACCGGTTTCTTTTTGGCGGAAGAACCAAGAACGCTTCCGATGGCTTTATCCGCTGCTTTGCCCGCGATGTCTCCCCAGCCGAATGCCTCTGCTTCTCCGATAAGGCCGAAAAGCAGGGCAGCGGTGAGCCCGATAGCAAGAATAGATTTCTTTTTCATCATGACCGCCTCCTTTGAAACTATAACCGCATTATAACATAAGTATATAGAAAGTCCAAACAATTCAAAATGACGATACGGTAAGTCAGATACGGAAATTTCAACCGGCAGAACTTCGACCCCCACAAGCCTCATCACAAGTGATATCCTCATAACTTGGATAGTATCTGTCGAAATCTTTTCTACCATGAAACGATCTACGCTGTCCGCGAAAGATTTCTCATCTGCGTTCAGCTGCCGCTCGGCCATGTTCTTCTTTATCGACTTGCCTAATGGAATATTATGGGCATATTCACCGGCCATTTGGTGATAGACGCTTTTCTTGACAATGCCTATTTTTTCCTGTAAACTCTGAAGTGGAATAGGAGCATTCTGGTGACTGTCAGACGCTGCCGCTTTGTCGGTGAGCATTTCAGCGTGGAATGCTCCTATTTTTTTGTATTGATTCGACTGCTTTTCATTGACCTGCGGTTGCAATCCAAATCTTTCCGTTCACAGCTAACCAAACAGATTGCCTACATCGGAGAAAACGAGCTCGGCGTAAAACGAATGAAAACGAGTAACTCCCGCCGGACGGTCCCCCTCCCCCTACCTTGCACCGCACTCTCATGGAATACCGTAATCTGCGTGTCTTGTACTGCCATGGCCGCTTGACGCGCTACCAGAGAAGCAATTATCTGAACTATGTATTGCAGCGAATACTTCCCGATCACACCATGCACGACTTCCGCCACACATATGCGACGCGGCTCCTATCCTCGGGCATGGATAACAAGACGGTCGCAAGTCTCCTCGGAGATACCGTCGCGACGGTCGAGAGAGTGTATATCCACTACACGGATGAGATAAGGGCGAAAGCAGCAGAAGATATCAACCGAATATTTAGCTAGCAAAAAGAGGAGTACCCACACGGGTGCTCCTCTTGAAGTTTTTGACAAATTTCTGACGGTGTGAAAAGAATTCCCGATAATAGCAGGGATTTTCCGCATATCAGCTATTTGACAACGATATTGACGATTCTCTTCGGTACAACGATGACTTTCACGATGGTCTTGCCTTCGGTAAATTTCTGGATTTCCGGAAGAGCCTGGGCTTTTTCTTCGATTTCTTCGCGCGCCATAGCAACCGGGACGGAGATTGTCGCGCGAACCTTGCCGTTGACCTGGACAGCGAGTTCGACCTCATCGACGACGAGAGCAGATTCATCGCAAGCCGGCCAAGCAGCCAAATGGATGCTTTCTTCCTTCTGTCCTGCACTCTGCCAGAGTTCTTCGGTCATATGCGGAACGAATGGCGCGAGGAGGATGAGAAGGTTTCTGATGAGCTCGCCGGAAAGGCTCGCTTCGATGATATCATGGGCTTCGATGAAGCGGTACATATCGTTTACGAGTTCCATGATGGCAGAGATCGCGGTATTAAAAGCAAATTTTCCATCCAGATCTTCGGTGACTTTCTTGATGGTCTGGTGCAGTTTTCTTCTGAGAGCGAATTCATCGGAGGAGAGTTTGCCTTTTTCTTCAGTCTGGATGTCTTCGTACTTGCCGACGATGTTCCAGACACGTTTCAGGAAACGGTAGGAGCCTTCGACGCCCTGATCGGACCATTCGAGGTCTTTTTCCGGCGGAGCGGCAAAGAGGATGAAGAGACGGGCAGTGTCAGCGCCGTATTTCCCGACAATTTCTTCCGGAGAAACGACGTTTCCGACGGATTTACTCATCTTGCCGCCATCTTTCAGGACCATGCCCTGACAGAGCAGGTTCGTGAATGGTTCCGGATAGTCGACCATGCCTTCATCCTGAAGGACTTTCATGAAGAAGCGGGAATACAGCAGGTGAAGGATGGCGTGTTCGATGCCGCCGATGTACTGGTCGACGGGCATCCAGTAGTTTGCCTTATCCTTTGCGAATGGTTCTTCGGTATTGTGCGGATCGCAGTAACGCAGGAAGTACCAGGAAGAATCGATGAAGGTATCCATCGTGTCGGTTTCTCTCGTAGCATCCGCGCCGCACTGTGGACATTTGCAGTGAAGGAAGGCTTCACTGGTTTCGAGCGGAGAGGTCGCACCTGCGACAAAGTTGACGTCTTCCGGCAGTTTGACCGGGAGATCTTTTTCCGGGACAAGGACATTGCCGCAATGCGGGCAGTGAATGATCGGGATCGGGCAACCCCAGTAGCGCTGGCGGGAAATCAGCCAGTCACGCAGACGGTAGTTCACTTTGCCTTCGCCAATGCCCATATCTTCGAATTTCTTGGTGATGGCTTCACGGGCTTCTCCGGATTTCAGGCCATCAAATTCCGCAGAATTCACAAGGACGCCGTCAGCGTCATAGGCTTTGTCCATCTCGGCAAGAGAAAGGGAGCCAGCTTTATTCTGGACGACGAGTTTCATCGGGAGACTGTATTTCTTAGCGAAATCCCAGTCGCGCTGGTCGTGGGTCGGTACAGCCATAACGGCACCGGTGCCGTATTCGTAGAGGACGTAGTTCGCGATCCAGATCGGCACGCGCTCGCCGGTCAGCGGATGGATCGCATAGCTGCCGGTGAACATGCCGAGCTTCGGTGCATCTTCCGCGGTGCGGACGATGTCGTTTTCATTTCTCATCTTTTCGATGAATGCTTCAAGTTTTGCCTTTTCCGGGTTATTCGCGATGAGTTTTTCGACGAGCGGGTGTTCCGGAGCAAGGACCATGTAGGTGACGCCGTAGACGGTATCGACACGGGTGGTATAAACCGGAATCTGATCATCCATGCCTTCAACCTTGAAGGAGAACTGGGTACCGGTGGATCGACCGATCCAGTTTCTCTGCATGGTCTTGACGCGTTCCGGCCAACCGGGCATATGGTCGAGATCCGCAAGGAGGCGGTCTGCATAGTCGGTGATCTTCAAGAACCACTGAGAGAGGTCTTTCTTGACGACTTCATTCTTGCAGCGCCAGCAGCGTCCTTCTTCGACCTGTTCATTTGCAAGGACGGTGTGGCAGCTTTCGCACCAGTTGACCTTTGCTTCCTTCTTATAAGCGAGACCTCTCTTGTAGAAGATCTCGAAGAGCTTCTGTGTGTGCTTGTAGTAATCTTCACGGCAGGTCAGGACTTTTCTGTCCCAGTCATAGGAAAGACCGAGTTCTTTCTGCTGACGGGTCATATTGTCGATATTGGAATAGGTCCATTCCGCCGGTGGAATGCCGTGCTTGATAGCTGCATTTTCGGCCGGCATACCGAAGGCATCAAAGCCCATCGGATGAATGACATTGAATCCCTGCATCGTCTTGAAACGAGCGACAACGTCACCGATGGAGTAGTTTCTGACATGTCCCATATGGAGATTGCCAGACGGGTACGGGAACATTTCCAGTACATAGTATTTCTTTCTGCTCGGGTCAGAATGAGTTTCAAATGCTTTGGTGTCCTCCCAGATTTTCTGCCATTTCTTTTCGATCTGCTGAGGTACGTACTTTTCGTGCATAGTTTCACCTTCCAAATTTTTCGTTACTGTCGACATTTTTGATAAAACAGTTCTTACTATTATAGAGCCTGCCGGAGGTAGCGTCAAATAGATTTTCGTTTGTGAAGAGGGTTGATTTCCGTGATTCAAACCAACAGTTGTTAGTTGATAATAGATAATACTTGACATTGTTTGTTTTTCATGCTTTTAAAGAATTCAAATTCAGTCCGATCCTGCAATTAAAACGACGCGTTTTTTTTCTAAATATATCTTCTAACCAGCTATAAGGACAACGTAAAAAAGGATGCGGCAAAATGCTTGTGCATTTTGCCGCATCCCTTTAAGCAATGTTTCCTTCTTTTATCTTATGATCTGCAGGAGCTCCTCAAGGCTCTTTTTCCCAAAATACGTCTTTCCATCCATGATCAGACAGGGGACGCTCATAATGTTGTATTTCTTCTGCATGTCTGGATAGTGCGCGAGATCATACACATCGACAGAGACATGGTCATTATCCGCAGCGATCCGTTCGGCAGCGGCGACGAGATCAGGACACATGGTACAAGAGAGAGAGACCGCAATATCTATGTGAATATCGTGAGAAATCTCTTCTATGCGCTGCTGCAGGGTTTCTCCCACATCCTGCCCGGGACCTGCTGCATTGTAGAGTGCCAGAATAAAGGAATTAAATTCATGCCCGCCGGGAACACCGTGAAAACGGAGACCCAGATCCTTTCCTTCCGCGCTGCAGATAGAAATGGTAACATCCGGATTCCCCTCTCTCACCACTTCATAGGAAAGTGTATCAGAAAGGCCGGCAAGTTCCCGTACCAGACTTTCTGCTTCGTCTGCAAGCAGAGTGCCGTCACTCGATACTCTGAGGAGGAGAGGCTTCTCAAAACGAGCGAGGACCGGCGATAAAGCTTCACGCATCGCATCATCAAGAAAAGCTCCTGCCACAGCTTTGGGAGCCGTCTTTTCCTCTTTGACGACTTTCTTTCGCGCATAGGTACGACGAAGGCCGAGACGTCGATACAGATTCCCCAGATACCGTTCCAGCGAAGTAGCAGCGACCGCACCATCGCTGACAGCCGTCACGACCTGACGGAGCTGCTTCACACAGATATCGCCCGCTGCATATACGCCGGGCAGATTCGTCTGCTGCTCACGATCTGTCACCACGTAGCCTGCAGGATCCAGCTCGACCTGTCCTTTCAGAAGTCCGCTCTCTGGCGCGTATCCAACGAAGACAAAGACACCGAAATAATCACCATCTTTGGCTTCTACAAGACGCTCTTCTCCGCTCTTCCGATCTTTAAGGACGAGGCAGCGGACAGCGCTGTCACCCTCAATCCGCACCACCTCCGTATGATAGGAAATCGTAACATCAGGATGCTCTTTCAGCTCATCAACAGCCGCAGACGAGATCGAAAAGTCATCTCCTCGAACAAGGACATGGACTTTGCGCCCGTACTTAGTGAGGAAAAGGGCTTCCTCCACGGCTGCATACCCACCGCCAACAACAAAGATGTCCTTTCCGGTGAAGAACTCCCCATCACATGTCGCACAATAAGCGACACCATGCCCACGGAATTCTTTTTCGCCGGAAAATCCGGCAAGACGGGGATGCGCACCGGCTGCGTAGATGATACCCATCGCTTCAAAATCTCCACGATCGGTATGTACCACCTTCGTATCTCCAGTAAGCGACAGGCTCTTTACTTCCGCCGTCAAAAATTCTGCACCGAAGGCTTCAGCCTGACGTACCATTTCGCGGGTCAGCGCCTCACCGTCCGTCTTATAAACGCCGGGATAATTCACCACTTCTGAGGTGATCGTGATCTGTCCGCCCATCTTCTCTTTTTCGATGACAAGGACATGAAAACGTGCTCGTGCCATATAAATAGCGGCGGAGAGCCCTGCCGGTCCTCCGCCTACTATAATGGCATCATATCGTTTTTCCATGATGCCGCTCCTTTTTATAATTTCCCAACCAGATCAAAAGACGGTTTCAGTGTTTTCGCACCTGGCTGCCATTTAGCCGGGCAGACTTCATCGCCATGCTCATATACGAACTGAGCGGCTTCCACCTTGCGAAGCAGCTCGTCCGCATTGCGGCCGATGTTGCCTGCACTCACTTCGTACAGTACGACTTCGCCTTTCGGATTGATGACAAAAGTACCTCTTTCTGTGAGGCCAGAGTCTTCGATGTAGATATCAAGCTCCTTAGACAGTTTACCGGTCGGGTCGCCGATCATCGGATACTCGACCTTGCCGACTGCCTGAGACGATTCATGCCATGCTTTGTGAACAAAGTGGGTATCGCAGGAAACAGAATAAATTTCACATCCGATTCTCTGGAAGTCAGCATACTTGCCCTGCAAGTCTTCAAGCTCGGTCGGGCACACAAAGGTGAAGTCCGCCGGGTAGAAGAAGAGCACGCTCCACTTGCCGAGAAGATCCTTATCGGTGACTTCGATGAAATCGTTCTGCTGGAATGCATTCAGTTTGAATTCGCTAATTTTTTTACCGTTGAGAGACATTTGGGATTCCTCCTTATAAGAAATACTCTCTCGCAGAGGATTCGTATCGAACCCTCACGAAGCATATTTAACTTTCTGAATGTATTATAGCGGGTTATTCGAGAAATGTCAATATAGTATTTTGAAAATTTTCGATTTCGGGCATTTTTACCAGTTTAAGGGGACTACAGGAAAATGACAAAGAAAAATAATTCTATGTTTCACAGATTTAGGAGAATGCCGAGGAAATTGCTGTTTGATTTTATGCTTTGCCTAAGGAAACGCCGATTAAATCGCAGAGTCAAATTCTACAAGAATTTTTATACATAGCTTCGTCATAGCCTTCCTTAAATAGCTAGCTATTCGCGCCAGGTTATTCCTCGCTATGCATAAAAATTCAAGAGTATAATCTGACAACGATTTAATCAGTGTTTCCTTAAAATGCCTGTGAAATCAAACGCTGTGATATACTTGCGTTTCCCTTGCCCCTGTCACCAGTAACGCCTGCTTTCGTGCCTTCTCCACCGCTTCGGCGAACGTATTCCCGAAAAGTTCATGCGTCACATAGTCCGGCTCGATGGCCTCGACGATCTCTCTGGCGGCTCTCGTCTGAAATGGATCATGATGATCCAAAGAACATATATGACGCATCATGATCTGATCAGTCAGCGGAACTGGCATTTCCCTCCTGAACTGGCGGATATAGGCTCCGGAAAGAGAGCAGGAGAGATGAATACCTTTCACGAGCGATCTCATTTCCCCCAACTGCTTCATGCTTTCCCTGATATAGAGCGCGGCCTCTTTTTCGCTTGTCAGATCCGGATTCGTGATCATGAAATGTCCGCTGTCAAACATAAGGCCTGTATGAGCGGGATCATCCAGTCTTGTGAAAAAGTATTCCACCTTCTCTGTTTCAAGCCGGTAAAGCCCCGGCCAGAAGATATTTTCAAAGAGAATGAATACCCCGTCCGGGATCAGATCGCGGAAAGACTGATAGAGCTCTGCCGTCGCTGCCAGAACTTCTTCATCGGTATGGCGGAAGCGCCAGGAAAAGGCCTCTTCAGGCGTACTCTCCTGCACATGCCAGACCAGATAGCAGGGCTTCTCAGCCAGTGCTGCACGGATATTCGCACGGATGACCTGTATCCAGCCTTCTCTATCCTCTGCGCCATACATTTGGCGTATATTGTCCTGATTTGTAAAAATCTCAAACAGACGATCCTTATTCCCTTCATAGAAATCCATCCAATAGGGCCAGTACCTGAGATGCGTTCCCACAGTGATTTGCAAAAATGGCGGACTCCCCGCCTGATTGCCATATATGAGGTTTTCCACCCCATCCAGACCTTCCGCATGGATAAGACGCGAGATCTCCTCCTCCCGGTCACCCGGCATACGATAGTAGCTGATCAGTTGTTTCATCGGAGTATATCCTTTTCTATGTATCTGACTGGAACAGTTTATTATTTATCAAAAAAGCGATTGTACACATCTACCGCTTCCTGTGCCTTTTTTACAGCTTTATTTCTGGCTTCTATGATGGCATTCGCATCATTTGTCGCTCCGTCAATGTAGTGCTGGCAGGCTTTCACATACAGATCCACTTCTTCTGCATATTTTTGAAAAGCGGCTACATCCTGGATTCCCTTCTCCGGCGGTACAGGCACCGGCGGAAGGATGGCATCCGGAGATGGATATGCCTCTGTCATCTGTGTCGCTGCCGGATCGACCTCCGGGCTCGTCTTTTCCTCCTCTGCAAAAACGCATCCCGCACCAAGAAGGGCGAAGCATAAAATAAAGGCACCCATTTTCTTTTTCATTTTCATTCCTCCTTAAAAATGAGAAATTCATCACTGTAACACCTAAAAAAGCCGCACGAAGTCGGGATGGACTTCTCCATCCCAAGATCCTGCGGCCACTCTCTCGATGGCTTACGATCGGACTACATCTTTCAGGCGCTCTGACTTGGTTCCCTGCTCTCCCATGTCCGTGCGAAGGAATTGCCATGAGAAAACTCCCTATACAGTTGCGGAACAGTTCCGGAGTCTCACCGGATTCCCCTGTAAATATCACTTACTAACCTTTTTATAGGATATTCTTATTTTTCACTAATGTCAAGAAATTTTATTGTCCTATGATGCTGGAGGGCCGACATAAGCAGCCGATGCGCACTTTCTGATTGCTGTGCGTTATCCCTTCAAATCCTGATAACCTGAAGAAACGCTGATTCAATCGCAGAGTCAGATGTATTCGGTGTTTGTGTAAAAGACCCCATCATTCCCATAAAAAAAGCAGAGCACTCGCTCTGCTTTTCATGTTCCTTATTCTGCTGCGATAAACATCGGATACAGCGGCTGGTCGCCTTCGTACATTTCAAAGGTGACATCCGGGTAGGCTTTTTCTGCCTTCTCGATCTCTTTCTGACAGTCTTCTTCCGAAAGGTCTTTTCCGTAGTAAATGGTGACGATCTCGGTATCTTCATCAATAAGTTCACCAAGTACCTGCATGAAGCAGTCGGAAAGCTCCGGTACGGAGATGACTTCACAACCTTTGACAAGACCCATGAAGTCGTCCTTGTGAATGGTGGATTCACCGACGATGCTGTCACGTACAGCGGTCGTGATCATACCGCTCCTGATGTCTGAAAGACGATCGGCCATGGCATCAAGATTTTCCGCGATAGTGGTCTTACCATCAAAAACCATAGCAGCTGCCAGCCCTTCCATCGGGTTCGTGGATGGTACGATATGGACTTTTTCACCAAGCATTTTCTTCAGCTGCTGCGCAGCAAGAATGATGTTTTTGTTATTTGGTAGGATGATATATTTCTCATACTGTCCATTTTCCATACCTGCCGAGAGTTCCTGCACGGATGGATTCATGGACTGACCGCCGGAGACAACATCACAGCCTGATTTTTCGAAAAGCTCTGTCCAGCCTTCCCCAGAGACCACGGTCAGGATACCAAGCGGTTTCTTTTCCATCTTCTGCTGCTTTTCTTTATTTTTATGAAATTGGTCGACCATGTTATCACACTTGATGTCATGGAGCGTACCCCAGTCCGCTGCCATGTCCAGGACATGGCCCGGACGCTGGGCGTGAATGTGCACCTTCACCAGATTATCGCCCGCAGCGACGATCATAGATTCCCCCCAAGAAGAAAGCTTCTGGCGGACCTCACGAGCACTTACTTTGCATGGGCTGATGATGAACTCCGTGCAGTAGGGATACTCAATGGAGAAAGACTCTCCTTTTGCTTCCAGACGGCTGATGACCGGCTTCACATCGACTTCGATATCCTCGACTTTTCCGGTCAGACCATTGAGACAACCCATCAAAAAGAAGATCAGTCCCTGACCACCGGCATCAACAACATTCGCATCTTTTAAAATCTGCAGCTGTTCCGGCGTTTTAGCGAGTGCTTCTTCTCCCGCATCGATAGATGCTTCCAAAATTTTGCTGAAATCCGTTTCCACGCGGTATACATCATGTGTCCCTTTCGCAATGCCGCGAGCTACGGAAAGGATGGTACCCTCCACCGGCTTGGTGACAGCACGATAGGCATACAGGATACCGTACTGGAAAGCCTTGCTCATCTGTCCGCAGGAGGCAGTCTTCTTGCCATGCAGGCCGCGGCTGATGCCATGAATGATCTGCGAAAGGATGACACCAGAATTTCCGCGTGCCCCCATGATAGCACCAGCAGAAGCTTTCTCAGCGATGATGCCAACCGGCTCTTCCGGGCTAACTTCCGCAATCATGCTGTACATGGACTTCAAGGTATTCAGCATGTTATTCCCTGTATCGCCATCCGGCACGGGGAAAACATTCAGCTGATTGATAATTTCATATTTCTTCTGGAAAAGCTGATACGCTCCTACCAGCATATTTTTGAAACAATTCCCATCAATAATGGTATACATCATTCTCTCCCCCATTTATTTGGCTCTTTCAAAAATGAATCCCGTAAGACCAGGTCCCAGATAGGCTGTCAGAACCGGGGTCGCCGTCGTGAGTGTAATGTCCATGTCCGGATACATTTCTTTCGCTTTGTCATAGAGCACCTTCGCTCCGGCTTCATTTTCGATGTGTACGATGCCGAGTCTCTTGAGCGGCTCCTGCTTTTTCAGATAATCGATCATGAGCGCATTTGCTTTTTTTGTCGTGCGCACCTTCCCTAAAGCATCTACTTCATTGTTTTCATTCAGGTAAATCACCGGCTTGATTTTGAGAATGCTTCCAATGAGACCGGCAGCCTTCCCGATGCGTCCTCCGCGCTTCAGATAGTCAATGGTATCGAGCGCGACGGTGAGTCCCGTCCGCATCGAGGCTTCTTCGAGCGCTTTCGCGATTTCCTCATAGGAAAGCCCCTTCTCGATCATATCCAGACCATCCTCCAGCAGATGAATCATGCCGATCGCCGTCGTTCTCGTATTGATGACCATGATATTCTTGCGTCCCGACTGTCGGGCAGCCAAAAGCGCCCCGTTGTACGTGCCGCTGATGGTGGAGCAAATGCAGAGCACAATGATCGGGTCTTCGGCAGGAATATCGGAGAACAGCTTCAGAAAATCGCCGGTACTCGGCTGGCTCGTAGGTAGCGATTTCTTCGTCGCTTCGGAATAATCGATGACAGCCTTAATGGTTGCCTCGCTTTCCGGTACGTAATTCTCTCCCATTTCAATGGTCAGGGAAATACAGTGTACATTCGGGTGATGGGCTAGAAAATCTGCACCAACGCCGGAGGTACTGTCCAGAATCAAATGAATCATAGCAGTATGTTCCTTCCTATTGTTATTATGTTAGCGGTTAAGAGCTGGCAGGCATTTGTAAGAGCGCATCATAACCGAAGTGACATATCGATCGGCGTCTTTCCGCAAGATCACAATGCCATTTCTCATGTCAAACATATCCATACCGGTCAAATGCATGGATGCCCTGAAACGCATTACGCTTTTTTCTCTTTGGCTGCTTTTCTTTCCGCCTGACGTTCCTTGAATTCCTTCAGGAGCTGCTGGTAGTCATCATCATCGTAACCATTGGTCGCAAGCATATATTCATGCAGCTTCTTTCTCTGTTTTGCTACATTCAGCGCAGACAGCTCAAAAGGATCGAGGGAAATTCTTGCCAGCATTTCACCGGTCGAAGAATAGCCGACGATGCCTTCGCCAAGGATGTCCACCAGCTTCTGCTTCTTCACTTCTTCACAGAAAGTATGGAAAAACTTATCTGCTTCCTTCGCCATGCTGTCGCGAAGACGCTTGTACTCTTCGCCTTTGTCTGCAGGAATCTTGAAGCCGTCAATCATGACATATTTTTCTGGTAAATTAAACATTTCATCACCTATTCGATTTTATATTTATCCACTGTATTTAACTATATCGCCCAAGCTGATTTTGGTCAAGTTTTTTGCACCATTTTGTACTGATATTCTCAAGGAAATCGGTACATTTTCAAGGAACCCTGCTATAGTATATCTAAACGTTTTTTATGTTTGATTTTAAATGAGAATACACCGGTAAAACAGAAGGGTGCGTTTGAAAAAAGCTGAACCAGAGGAGGTACGAATGGGCCTCTCGCCCCCGCAAAAAGCCGCCTGGCCACAAAGACCGGGCGGCTTTTCTAAATTCGATTATTCTACAATCAGATTTTCCTTTTCTTCTTTAGGGAATACGAGGTTCAGAATAACAGCGACAACAAAGACCACAGCCACACAGTTTTCCGCAAAAACACTGCGGAAGAGTTCCGGGAAAATATGGAAAATCTGCGGGGTCTGTGTGAAACCGAGACCAATGCTGAGAGAGAGGGCCGCGATGCTCATATTTCTCTGCGAGTAACCGCATTCTCCGAGCATACGGACACCGGAAACAACGATAGAGCCGAACATCATGAGCGTGCAGCCGCCTAGAACGGCATCCGGAAGGGATGCCAGGATGACGCCAAGGCCGGGGATAATGCCTGCCAGAATCATAAGTGCCGCACCGCATCCGATAGCCTTACGGTTTACGACCTTGGTCATAGCGACAAGACCGACATTCTGGCTGAAGGATGTGATCGGCATGCAGCCGAAAAGGGAAGACAGTGAGCTTACGAAGCCATCGACCGCGATGGAGCCAGAAACTTCACGGCTCGTCGCCTGGCGACCATACCCCATCATGGCAAGAGCACTGGTATCCCCCAGCGTTTCTGTTGCGGAGACGAGGAAAATCAGGAGGAAGGAGAAAATGGCATCTCCATGGAATTCAAGCGAGATCGGCATGATCCCAGGAAGGGAAATGAGCGAGACTTCCGTCAGCCGAGACAGATCGACCATGCCGAAGCAGTACGCGGCGATATAGCCAACGACAAGCCCGAAGAGGACGGAAAGCTGCTTATAGAAAGAGTGTGCTTTAAGATTCCACGCAAGGCAGGCGACAAGCGTGATGGTGCCGACGATCAGGTAATTCTGGGCGCCAAAATTTGGATTGCCAAAGCCGCCGCCAAAAGAATTGGCCCCGATGGGAAGCAGAGAGAAACCGATCGCCGTCACAACGGACGCAGACACGATCGGCGGGATAAATTTCCTCCACCAGGAGGCGCCAAGGCCAAGGATACCTTCCAATATGCCGCCAACGAGCGCAGCACCTAGGACTGCACCATAGCCATACTTGGTACCGATGATGCAGGCTACGGAAACGAAGGTGAAGCTGATCCCCATGATGATCGGCAGACCGCTGCCAAAACGCCAGATCGGGAAAAGCTGGAGAAGAGAGCCGATGCCGGCTACGATCATCGCAGACTGCACGAGTGCCGCCGACTCCGCCGGATCCATTTTGACAGCACCGGCTACGATGAGGATCGGCGCGATATTGGCCACGAACATGGCAAGTACATGCTGCAGTCCGAAAGGAACCGCTTTTCTGATTGTGATTTTCCCATTGGGTTCATAAATCGGATCTTTTTCCACAATACACTCCTAACTGTAATAATTATTGGACTCCCTACATAAATTCACTGCTTTGCATCTTTGCACATTATCTAAAAGTAATAGTGCCTGTTTCTGCATCCATCTTTTCGATAATAGCCAATGATTTCACATCAATACCGGAAGCACGGAGCTCATCACCGCCGCCCTGAAATCCTTTCTCGATACAGATACCGACACCTTCTACGATACCGCCAGCCTGTTTGACAAGGTCGATCAGCCCCTGCACAGCGCAGCCGTTTGCCAGAAAATCATCCATGATGAGGATGTGTTCACCGGCATTCAGATATTTCTTGGAGGCTACGACATGATTCACTTTATTATGTGTGAAGGACTTCACTTCGGTCGCATAGACATCCTTATCCATATTGCTGCCTGCCGACTTTTTGGCGAAGAGGACCGGAACGCCGAAATATACTGCAGTGAGACAGGCAATGCCGATACCGGACGCTTCGATGGTCAGGATCTTATCCACCTGGCGGTCACCAAAAAGTTTCTTGAACTCCTTCCCCAGTTCACTAATGAAAGGGACATCGATCTGATGGTTCAGAAAGCTGTCGACCTTGAGTACATTTCCCGCTTTGATGACGCCGTCTTTCATAATTTTCTTCTGCAGTAAATTGAGCTCGCCCACGATACTCCTCCTCATTTCACTCACGGTCTGCCAAGCTGAACCGTGCTGACAAAAATATTTTACCTATTTTATCACGTTCCTTTATCCAGTGCAAAATTTAACGTAAAAAACGAGCCGGAGAGGCTCGTTTTTAGGGTATCAGAAATGAAGGATGGGCTTCCTCCTTTTTTATGTTTGTTGACGCTTCCATGAAGAGAAAATCATATCCTCTTTGTTTTACAGTCTACCATCAGAAGAAGACCTCTGTCACGCCCGCGCCCCCATTTCTATAGTCAGCTTCATGGAATTCCTTTACGAAATTCAGCGTACGAAGATACTCCTGGATCCCCTGACGCAGTGCGCCGGTCCCTTTGCCATGAATAATCTGCACCGGCGAAACGCCTGCCATGAAACATTCATTCAAAAAACGATCTACTTCAGGAACAGCCTCATCAACTGTTTTCCCGATGACATTGAGCGTGGTATGAACGGTACGAACACTCGCCGCACCCCGGGCAGCGAACGGACGACTGACCGGCTTCCTGACCTTCTTCACTGGTTTCTTCGTCTCGAAGCAATGCTCCGGAGTCACGGTGACATGCATCAGACCGCAGGCGATGGTGATCTTATTTCCCGACACTTTGGTGATGGTACCATCACTGTCCAGTGTATCGATATAGACATAGGTGCCTTTTTTGATCTGCTCCTTGGGAAGCGGATTTCTTCGGTTTTCTCTTCCGGGGAGTGCCATGGCATCGATCGCACCACGCACTTTGGAAACATGCTGCTGGAGATCATCTTTTGCCATCGCTGAAGCCTTTTTCTTGAGATCTTTGATGATGGCTTCCGACTGATTTCTAAGATCTCTTTTGATAGTCTCCGCTTCTTGTCTGGTTTTCTCCAAGATCTGGTCTTTCTTTTTATAGAAAGCATCCGTCTCTGTCCTAAGTTCGTTCCGCAGTTCCTCAGCCTTCTTCAGCTGGGCTTCCACCTCTTCTTTTTCATGCGCAACTTCCCGCGTCTGGCGGTTCAGCCGTGCCATGACTTCTTCCATATTGTGAAGCGGAGAGCCTTCTTTCAGCTGGCTGGCACGAGAAAGGACAAGAGGCGGCATGCCAAGTCTCTTGCAAATGCTGAAGGCATTGCTGTTCCCCGCAACGCCGAGGATAAGGTGGTAGGTCGGCGTCAGTGTCTCTTCGTCAAACTCTACGAATGCATTTTCGATGCCGCGCGTCTCGTAAGCGAGTTTTTTCATTTCACTGAAATGGGACGTAATGATAGCGGGTACTCCCTGCATCTGCAGATACTCCGTAACGGACTGTGCAAGCGCGGCCCCTTCTACAGGGTCTGTGCCTGAACCCAGTTCATCTAGAAGCACAAGATCTTCTGTCCCCACATGAGAAAGAAAAGCTGTAAGCTGTGTGATGTAGGAAGAAAAGGTCGAAAGATTGTACTGGATGCTCTGCTCGTCACCGATAATGGCATAGATATTTTTATAAATCGGAAGCATCGAGCCCTCAGCCGCCGGGATAAAGAGACCGGACTGATTCATGAGTGATAGAAGCCCCGCTGTTTTGATCGCAATGGTTTTGCCGCCCGCATTCGATCCTGTAATGATGAGGATCTGGAAATCCATTCCCAGCGTTAAAGATATCGGCACCACCTTATCCGCAGGAATAAGTGGATGACGAGCACGGCGAAGATCGAGCGCATGAGTGGAGTGGATGGCTTTTACTCCCTGCATGGAGAGTGCCATTTTCGCACGCGCAAAAATAAACTCCAGCTCGGTCGCAAGGTGACAGTTGTTCTTCGTGACTTCCCGTGTCTTCTTCACCTGCTCGGTAAGTGCGCGGAGGATTTCCTGCACTTCCTGCTTTTCCGAAGCTGTGAGTTCCGCGAGATCGTTATTCAGGCGCACTGAGACCATCGGCTCCATAAAAAGCGTCTGCCCGGTGGATGATCTGTCATGCACGATCCCTTCAAATTTATACCGGTATTCTTCCTTGACCGGTACGACATAGCGACCATTTCTCTGCGTCACGATAGCGTCCTGAAAATAGGATGACTGATCCTTATCCTGGATGATCTGCTGGATCGTCTTGCGGATACGATTCTTGATCATTTCCTTTTCCGTACGGATGTGGGAAAGACGCGGGGAGGCGCAGTCACTGACCTCGCCATGCTCATCGAAGACCTGATGGATCCTTGCAATCAGCTGTTCCTGCGGGATGATGAGCGAAGCAAGCTCTTCAAGCGCGGGATAGACCAGATGACGCTCGCCTTCGAAATAGTGATGCATCTTCTTATACGTTTCGAGCGTTGCGACGAGATCAATGAATTCCTTCGCCATCAGGATCATATCTTTCCCAGCTTTTTCCAGTGTCTCGGTGATGTCATGCGTCTCCCCCAAAGGGGTCGTGATCTCGCGCTCCAGAAGAATCGATGCTTCTTCTGTTTCCGTGAGCTTTTTCTCTATGATCTCCGGCTCTACGGACGGCATGAGCGTCCGTGCCATAGCTTTGGAAAGCTGCGAGGGGGCGAGCTCTGCGAGCTTTTCGCGGATCTTGTCGAACTCCAGTGTTTTCAGTACATCTTGTTTCATTTATAAAACTCCTCTAAAGAAGTGACCACGGGTGACATCGTCTCCCCTGCCTGCTCCGGGGGCCTCTTTCCGGCCGCTTAGTATATCACAGGCATCCTTACAAAGCGAGAGGATGCTGCCTTCATTCCCGCGAACGTCCAGTGTCAGCGCAGAAAGGCCTGCTTTTTTCAATTCATCAAAGTACGGACGCATATCCAGAACATGGCAGTTGGCGATATGCATATGGCACCATTCATCAGTATGGATAGGGAAACGGCGTCCTTCCCCATCCTTCAGGGCGAAGCGCCCCCGCATGCAATACATAGGGCAGTGCTTTTTGTCCTTATCTCCCATCACCGCATTGATCGCGCAGTACTCGGAAATCATCATCTCCGTACGTCCATACACATAGGCCCCGAGCGGTATATCCGATCCTTTCGCAATATGACGGATCTGCGGGATCGTCAGCTCTTGTGAAAGGAAGCAGCCTGAAAAACTAAGCCTTTCGATTTCTTTTTCAGCTTCTCTATTGAAAATATTCATGGACGGTCCCGCCCAGACAGCGAGGCTTTCCTCCCCCTTTACCCATTCGATGGCTCCGGCATATTCCAGCACCACGCCATCGGGAAGGAGCGTCAAAAGCTTTCGCAGCTGCGCCTGCGCTCTGGCCTGATATTTTTCTCGTACCACGCGCGGTGTGGGGAAGAGGATCTCTGCCTCCGCCTCGTGACAAAGACGCACCGCCTCCTCATAGTCTTTCCATGGAATCGGCCTATGCGAGAAGGATTCGCCGCCAAAAATGACCTGACGTACACCGGCTGCCAGCGCCTCTTTCACATGAGAAAGAAGCGTCGTCCGGACTGTCACATGTGCGCCCTCCTCAGAAGGGACTTTCGAAAAAGCAGGCGTCATCGAGGCAGGAAGTGGGTGCGGGATGCCTGCCTCATGTGCCTCTCTTCGCTTTGCCAAGAGTGACTCTACCGCCTCCTGCCGCAGATGGTTCAGAATGCTTTTCGGCACCATGCATCCCTCATTGGACACCGATATGTCTGCAAGTGTGAACCATGTATTGCCAAGACGGCTCATCTGCTTCTCTATCTCTTCCGCACTCGTCACGTGCGCTTTGGCTTTTTCCATGAGGACATCGGACATAACCGTCACTGCATGCCCCTTATCATCGGCAGCGGTCAAAGACAGTGCCTCCCCGGGAGTCGCTGACAAGGAGAGATAAAGCGGGATCTTTCCCTGCAGATCCTTCATCGCAAGTGATTTCTTCGGTATTTTCACATTCCAGTAGACATGTGCATGCGCGAGCGGGCGTTTTTCGAAAAGAGCGCGATATTTCCCCTTTTTCAGAGAAGACAGCCGTTCTACAGGAATAAAGGCGATTGTTCTTTCTTCTGTCTCATAGCAAATACCCGTCACATCCACAAGACGCCTATCTGCCTCTGATTTAAAAACAAAGGCAGCGCGCCCGATGCTTTCCACACGTCCTGCCTCGACGCCGTGATTTCCTGGCGCGTACTCCGTGATCATAGACGGTCCTGCGGTATCATCCGGATATGCCGTCGTATAGCCGCGGTTAAATTCCTCTTCCAGATCGAGCTTCAACGGCTCGGTATCGATCAGAAGATGCTGCTTCGCTGCATCGATCGCTTTTCTATACGCTGATACAGTATTATAGACGTACTCTGCACTCTTCATGCGGCCTTCCACCTTGAGAGAGGATACATGGGCGGCCAAGAGGTCGGGGATCCGAGGAAGCCCCATCATATCCTTGAGGCTTAGGATGTACTTTCCCTTCTCCTGCGCGAGAGGACGGCCCGCATCATCCACCAGCTCATAGGGCATGCGACAGGGCTGCGCGCAGGAACCACGGTTTCCACTGCGACCGCCGATGAAACTGCTCATGAGACACTGCCCCGAGTAACACACACAGAGCGCCCCATGGACAAAAACTTCGATCTCCACATTCGTTTGGTCGGTGATCTCCTTGATTTCCGCCAGAGAAAGCTCGCGCGAAAGCACCACACGCTGGAATCCATGATCCCCCAGAAAACGAACGCCATCCAGATTTGATACCGTCATCTGTGTGCTGGCATGGAGCGGAATGTGCGGAGCGATCTTCCTGGCCATGGAAACGACACCGAAATCCTGCACCAGTAGTCCATCAATCGGGATCGTCCCTAAAAACTGAAGATACTCTGCGAGAGCCTGATTCTCCATATCACCGATCAATGTATTCAGTGTCACATACACCGAGGCGCCTTTCCCATGCGCCATACGGACGGCCTCTTTCATCTCCTCATCAGAGAAATTGCCCGCAAATTTTCGCGCGCTGAAGCGTTTCCCACCAAGATACACAGCATCTGCTCCTGCATCGAGCGCAGCGATAAGATGCGCCGGAGATCCGGCTGGTGCTAAAAGTTCCATGATATTTCTCCTTTGAAAACGAATGGTAACTAGTGACTGATGACTAGGGAAACACTGATTAAATCGTTGTCAGATTTCATTCTTGGATTTTTATACAGAGCAAGGAATCATCTGACGCGAATAGCGAGCTATTTAAGGAAGATGATGACGAAGTTATGTATAAAAATCCATATGAAATCCGGCTCTGCTATTTAATCAGCGTTTCCCTAGAAATTATGGATCAGGGATCGGACGTCTCGTACGTACTCTCTTCCCCCCGGAAAGTGGCTTTGCGATGGGCGCAGCATTTCTGCTGAGAGCGCTTCACCCCGGCGCTCTCCCCATGAATAAACTCGTCTTATTGTATACTAACAGCCGGATAGTTTCAATGATAAGCCTGAAAGCGAAGAATCATCCTGATCCCCAATCCCCGGTCCACCCACATGCAAAAACCGCCAAACGAGAAAATGTCGCTTGGCGGTTCCACCATTCCGGTCACTTATCTCTTATTTGACTTCAGCTTCGTAACGGGCAAGAGTGAAGCAAAGGTCAGACAGACGATTCAGGTAGCGGATATCCACTTCATGCACCTCTTCCTCTTCGGAAAGACGCCACATGTCACGTTCTGCACGGCGAACAACAGTACGCGCCACATCAAGGAAGCTGGCGCTCTGGGTATCCCCCGGCACCAGGAAATGATCAAGTGGTGCCAGCTCATCCGTATAGGTATCGATGATCTGTTCAAGCTTCGTCACATGATCCGGCATAATGTTTGCTTCTTTGCCGACGCTCGCTACATCCGCCATCAAAAGCCACAGTTCTTTCTGCAGCGCATAGATCGTTTCCTTGACATTATCATGGGTCGCAAAAGCACGCGCCTCGCCCAGCACAGAATCTACTTCATCAATGGTGCCATAGGTTTCTACACGCTGACTGCCTTTCGATACGCGTTCTCCTGTGTAGAGAGAGGTCTTGCCCTTGTCACCCGTTCTTGTATATACCTTTGCCATTTGAATCCTCCTTATTATTAAATGAGAGAATTATGAAAATATAGGCTTTCCTGATTCCATTATATCGCATGCCGGAGAAGGGTTCAAGGTTCAGAAAATGCGACATCAGCGTTTCCTTAGCACATCTTAATAAAAAGAGCAGCTGGCACATCAGCTGCTCTTTTGTAGTGTTTCTCACATCGCATCATAGATATCTGCGACTGCATCATATTCATCATCCGTCGGAGGGACGTATTCAGCTTCTCCATTTTCATCGGTATCGATGCGTGCCAGAATGATATCCGGCTCTTCTTCATCATCTTCTGATGTCGGAATGGAGACCAGCACGGCGAATTCTTTTCCCTGAAAAGGAATGACCACGTCCTGTGCATAATCCCTTTCATTACCATCCGGACCGGTAATGGTGATAATGATTGCTTCTTCTTTTTTCTCTGCCATGGGCTTATCCTCTGTTTTTAAAAGCCAGGTGCTGGAGATAGCCCTCCAAGATCACCACGGCGGCCATTTTATCGATGACTTTTTTACGCTTCTTGCGGCTGACATCTGCGGCGATGAGCTGTTTCTGCGCCATCACCGTCGTCAGACGTTCATCCCAGAAGTGATAAGGAATATCGGGGAAAGCAGCCGCAAGCTCAGTAGCGAATTTCTCCGTCCGCTCAGCACGCATGCCCTTCGTACCATTCATATTAAGCGGCATGCCAAGGACGAATTCTTCGACTTTGTATTCATCCGTCAGCTGACGAAGCCGTTCAAAATCTTTTTCCCTCGTCGTATGACGGATGGTTTCCAGTCCCTGCGCCGTCCAGCCGAAAAGATCACTCACCGCGACGCCGATGGTCTGGGATCCTACATCAAGACTCATGATCCGCATATCAAAGTCCTTTGTGCTTGACATAGAAACGGACCAGTTCTTCCACCAGTTCATCTCTTTCGATGCCGGAGATCAGACGTCTTGCATCATGACGGCTAGTGATATAGGTCGGTTCGCCGGAAACCAGGTATCCCACCAGCTGCACGGTCGGATTGTGTCCGGCTTCTTTCAAAGCACTGTACACCTCCTGCAGGATCATGGCAGCCTGGCGATTCTCGCCTTCATCGACATTCGTATTGAATAAAATCGTTTCATCAGAAACTGACATGGGTATACCTCCTTTGACAGTTCAGTCCACGAGAAAAGGGAAAGGAAAAACAGGTATAGAGGTTTCAATGGTTCTCAAGATTCAATGGGATGCAGAGTTCTCCAACCTTGGACGGATGCCGTATCCTCGCTTTTGCAGTTCTACGAGCCCCTCCTTGTTTTGCGTAGTGCCTCTCATCGAATCCTGTGAGCCTTCTATCCACTTTGGCTATAAGACCAAAAGGAGCTCCTTCAAGCCTGATTCCTTTATTGGATCATTTCTGCGATAGCTTTCACGCCTTCAGCGATAGATTCATTGATCTTGGACGGATCCTTGCCGCCTGCCTGTGCGACAGCCGGCTTGCCGCCGCCACCACCACAGCAGATTTTAGCAGCTTTGGAAATGACTTTCCCCATATGGACACCTGCCTTGATGGCTTCCGGAGAAGCCATACCGACGAGGTTCACTTTGTCACCGCAAACTGCACCGAGCAGTAAGCAGCCGCCAGAGAGCTTAGCTTTCGCTACGTCAGCTGCTTTTCTGAGCTCATCCATATTACCTGCATGAACGATAGCGCCAAAGAACGGTACGCCATTCTTTTCCTGCACATCTTTCATCAGATCGCCCAGTTCATTCTTGGCCTGCTGCTGTTTCAGGCTGTCGAGTTCACGCTCCAGATCTTTCATCTGTGCCAGCGTCTTTTCGATCTTTTCTGCAAGCTGTTCCGGTTTACCCTTCAAGAGAGCTGCTGCCTCGCGGAGAAGTGCTCTGTCCTTCTTCATGTCTTCATAGGAGGCTTTCCCCGTGACAGCTTCGATACGTCGAATACCTGAGCCGATGCCGCCTTCGGAAAGCAGACGGAAGGAACCGATCTCTCCGACATTCTTTACATGACTGCCGCCGCAGAGTTCCTTGCTGTAGCCGGGAATGCTGACAACACGAACAACGTCACCATATTTTTCACCAAAGAGCGCCATAGCGCCGGATTTCTTCGCTTCTTCGATCGGCATTTCACGGATATCGACAGGTGTCGCTTTGAGGATTTCCTCATTAACGATCTGTTCGACGGCAGCGAGCTGCTTCTCAGAAAGCGGTTCCGGCCATGTGAAGTCGAAGCGCAGACGGTCAGGAAGAACGAGAGAGCCGGCCTGATTCACCTGATCGCCAAGTACGCGGCGAAGTGCAGCCTGCAGCATGTGTGTGCCCGTATGGTTTCTCGCAATGTCTTCTCTTCTGACGCGGTCAACTGTGACAGTGACCGTTTCCCCTTCACGGATGATGCCTTCAGAAACAGTACCGATGACATAGACGATACCATCTGGCAGCTTCTTCGTGTCTTCGACCTGAATGGTACCCTCTTCGCCAACGATGGTGCCGGAATCACCGATCTGTCCGCCGCCTTCTGCATGGAACGGGTTGTTCTTGAGAACTACAGTGACTTCGGTGCCGTCTGCTGCAGAGACGATCTCTTTGCCATCCTGGCCAAGAAGGAGCAGCTTCGTTTCGCCATCTTTGTCTTCCGTGGTGAGCTCTTTTGCATCAAGTTTTGTGGTATCCGGTGTAGCGACTTTCGCAGAGACCTTCGCACGCGCAGCTCTTGCTCTTTCCTTCTGCTCAGCCATGGCCGCTTCGAAGCCTTTCTCATCGATGGTGAGGCCCTGTTCCTTGGCGATCTCATCGGTTAGTTCCCATGGGAAGCCATAGGTATCATAAAGTTTGAAAACCTGATCACCGGAAAGAATGGTCTGCTGCTTTTTCTTCGTATCTTCCAGCATGTCAGAAAGCAGGTCGCAGCCTGCATTCAGCGTGGTATGGAAGCGTTCTTCTTCGACGCCGGCGACTTTCTTAATGAAAGCCTGCTTATCAACAAGTTCCGGATAGGCCGGCTTCATCATCTGAATGACGACATCGATCATCTGACCCATGAAGGCATCCTGAATGCCCAGAAGCTTGCCAAAACGAACGGCACGGCGCAGTACACGGCGGAGGACATAGCCTCTGCCTTCATTCGACGGAAGGATGCCGTCAGCGATCATATTCGTGATAGCACGCGCATGATCGGAAATGACCTTCAGTGCCACATCACCCTCGGCACTCTGTCCATAGGATACGCCGGAAAGCTTCGAAGCTTCTTCAATGATCGGGAAAAACAGGTCGGTTTCAAAGTTATTCTTTTTCTTCTGAAGAACGGCAGCCAGACGTTCCAGACCTGCACCGGTATCGATGTTCTTCTTGGCAAGCGGCAGGTAGGAACCATCCTTCTGGCGGTCGTACTGGGAGAATACAAGGTTCCAAATCTCAAGGAAACGATCTCCGTCTCCACCCATCTGGTTTTCCGGATCCGTGCCGAATTCTTCGCCCTGATCAAAGAAAATTTCAGAGTCTGGGCCGCATGGGCCTTCCCCGATTTCCCAGAAGTTATCGGAAAGCGGATAGATATGGTTTTCCGGCAGGCCGATCATTTTATGCCAGTAGTCATGCGCTTCATTGTCATCGGGATAAATGGTGACGTAGAGGCGGGACTGATCGAGCTTCAGGACTTCGGTCAGGAATTCCCATGCCCAGGAAATCGCTTCCTTCTTGAAATAATCGCCAAAGGAGAAATTCCCCAGCATTTCGAAGAAAGTATGATGGCGTGCGGTACGGCCTACGTTTTCAATATCTCCGGTACGGATACATTTCTGGCTGGTCGTCACTCTGTGTTTCGGTGGTTCTACCTTGCCGGTGAAGTACGGCTTCAGTGGCGCCATGCCGGCACCGATCAAGAGAAGGCTGGGGTCATCCTTTGGAATCAAGGAGAAACTCTTCAGTCTCAGATGGTCTTTTTTATTTTCAAAAAACGAAAGATAATTTTCGCGAATGTCATTGCCTTTCATGATAAACCCCCTTAGTGATTCTTAAAGTATTTCTACATTATACTTGACTTGGGCAAGGCATGCAAATTTTTTTAAGAGGGGCCACGGGTTCTGCGGGTCCTGTAAAAGTGGTGCGCCGCAAAACACGATGAACCCGGAAGCAGGAACGCAGGATGACCGGCCTGCAGAAATAAGATCCGACGGGGATCAAGGGCGCTGCCCGCACAACGTGTCAACCCCAAGCCAAGCAAAAAACCGCAGTCTTGCTGCGGCTTTCGTATTCCTTATTTCTGAAGCAGTCCGTTAATGGCGATACTCGGACGACCTTTTCTCATCTCTATGTCCGCATCGACATCAAAGACTTCCGCGATAGCTTCATGAGTCATGACCTCCATCGGTGGTCCTGAGCGTTCGATGACGCCATTCTCAAGGACGAGAAGGTCTGTCGAATAGCGGATAGCCTGATTGATCTCATGCAAGACCATGACGACGGTCAGATTCTCTTCATGGTTCAGCTTTGAAACAAGCTCCATGACTTCAAGCTGGTGACAGATATCCAGATACGTAGTCGGTTCATCCAGGATGAGGATCTTCGGCTCCTGTGCGAGTGCCATCGCGATCCACACGCGCTGTCGTTCACCGCCGGAAAGGCTCGCTGCCAGGCGATCTTTCAGATGAAGCGTATTCGTCTTTCTCATGACCTCTTCCACGACTTCTCTGTCATGCGTGGAGACTCCCGACCACCAGTGCTGGTACGGATAGCGTCCGCAGGAAACGAGCTCCTCCGCTGTCATATCTTTCGGGATCTCATGAAACTGCGGCAGGAAGGCAACGACGCGTGAGAGTTCATCCGCTTTGTAGGCACCCAGGGGTTTACCCGCGATTTCCACGCTCCCTTTATCCGGCTTGAGATTTCCCGTCACTGCTTTCAGAAGCGTCGATTTCCCGCAGCCATTCCGTCCAAGGAAGGTGACGATGCTGCCCTTTCTGATGAGGCCGCTTGCCCCTTTCAGTACCTTATGATCGCCGAAGGTCACATGAATATCAGAAATTCGAATTGCAATATCACCCATCATGCGCTCCTCCTTAACAGATACAGGAAAAATGGAGCACCAAGAAAGGCCATGATGATGCCCGCAGGGATCTCTATCGGTGAGAAGAGGACACGTCCGAGCGTATCGCAGAAGACGAGTACCCCCGCCCCCAGGATAGCTGAACCGGGTACGACATACTTGTAGTCCGTCCCGACGATCAGGCGGACAATATGCGGCACAACAAGACCGACAAAACCGATAAGTCCCGCGATGCTGACCGCACCTGCGGCAAGAAGCGCTGCTACGGCTGTCATGGTGAAGCGGACTTTCTCAACAGGAAGGCCAAGCCCGCGCGCCGTCTCATCGCCAAGAGAGAGGATGGTGAGTGCCTTGCATCCGCAGATGGCAAAGACAAGCCCTAAGATCGTGTACGGGAAAAGAGACTCAACCTGCGGCCAACTGCGTGCGGAAAGACCACCGACCATCCAGAGAAGCGCCCCCTGTACTTTATCCGAGTAGAAGACGAGCAGCGCCGAAATCCCACTCCCGAGAAATGCACTGACGGCAACACCTGCCAGAATGATACGGCTAGGCCGGATACCATTCTTCCACGCAAGAGCATACACTGCCGCTGCGGAAAGCATCGCACCAATGAAAGCCACTGGCGTCAGCAGAAGCGATGCCTCCGGCATGAAAATCAGCATAATGACCCCGGCAAGACCTGCGCCGGAAGAAACACCCACGATGCCTGGATCCGCCAGTGGGTTCTTCATCACCGCCTGCAGGATCGCTCCCGATACGGCGAGATTGGCCCCAACCAGCGCCCCTACGATATTTCGTGGGAATCGGATATTCCAGATGACCATTTCATCTGTCGTCTGGACATTTCCCATGAGCGTATGCAGGATCACCTCAAAGGAAATATCCGCAGATCCGAAAAGAAGACTTGCGATCATGGCAAAGACAGTGAATACGGCAAAGCAGCCAATGATCGCTACACGCAACGCCTTGCTCTTTCCTGTCTCATATTCGCCTTTTTTACTCATCCTTCCTCCTCATAGAACTATATGATAAGACTCACTATGTTTTATTATACCACGATTGTCTCCTCTTTTTTCAAATTTCAAAGTATTTTTAATTCAGCAGAAAAATCTATGGCATCGCCTTGTATAAAAGCCCTTATGCAAAACTGTTTCCGTCCCTGCATCGGCCTTCTTTAAAAGGCTCCCCTGTCACCTGTATACGGCATATCACGCTCTCTGCAAACGGAGAACGAGGGGCCTTACCTCATCTTTTCCATCTTCACGCGAAAGGCGATCTTTCTTGCGGTCATCATGCCATCAAAGTGAATGGTATAGGACTGCTCGGCTTCCTGTACCTCTTCCACAGTGCCTTCGCCAAAAACGCGATGGCGGATGCGATCGCCTGCCTTGAATCGAATTCCGGAAGTCGCATCCTCACGCAGGCCTTCTTCCATGCGCTCGATATAGGAGAGACTTTCTGCTTTGTATTCGTCTGTCAGCGGCGGATCATAAAAAAGAGTGTCCGGATCGATATCGAAAACGAATCGGGACGGATAGCGGGGCGCACCATCGATCCCCCATCCGCCTGCTTCGGAGAGGTAGAGCCCTTTCTCTGCGCGAGTCAGAGCAACAAAAGCGAGCCGACGCTCTTCTTCCATCGCCTGACGGGTACGCGTCTTCCTTGATGGAAAAATGCCTTCATTCATACCGCAGAGAAAGACGTAGGGAAATTCCAGACCTTTCGCCGTATGAATGGTCATGAGCTTCACCTTGTCCTCCGAAGGCGATGTGTCCAGATTGGAGAAAAGGGCTGCATGTGCGAGATAGTCAGCGATGCCCGTCTCTTCGCCGGCGGTCATTTCATACTCGAAGACGGACTGCTTGAGTTCCGCAAGATTATCCAGACGCTCCTGGCTCCCCACGGTACGCATCATTTCCTCATAACCGCTCTCATCCAGTAAAGCAGAAAGGATCTCCGAAACGGGCTTCCCTTCCCTATCTTTGGAAAAGGTTTCGATGAGTTCAACGAAATCAGAAGCCCTTGTCCCTTTGAAGATCGGATCGTCCATGTGCGATGTGAGTGCTTCATAGAGAGTGATCCCCTGCTCCCGGGCCATCGTTTCCAAAAACTGCATGCGTTTAGGGCCCATGTTTCGTTTCGGGACATTCACGATGCGCCTGAAAGCCATATCATCCTTGTATGCAAGCATACGAAGATAGCAGAGGGCATCCTTGATCTCCATCCGCGAGAAAAACTGCGTCCCGCTGTACATGGTATAGGGGATCTTTTCTTTGAGGAGTGCTTCCTCAAGATTCCTTGTCACGTAGTGAGCCCGATAAAGAAGCGTCATGTCCTTGTAGGGAATGTGATGGTCATGAAGCATGCGTATTTCTTCGCAAATCCTTCGGGCTTCATCCTCTGCTGTTTTCAGATGGAAGCAGGTCACCTTCTGCCCGCTGGGCTGATGAGCGATGAGATCCTTCCTCATGCGATTCTGATTCTTTGAAATCAGTGAATTGGCCGCTGCAAGGATTTCCGGCGTCGATCGGTAGTTGTCATTCATCATGATCGTCTTCACGTCGGGGAAATGCTTGTCAAAGTCCAAGAGGAAGCGGATATTCGCCCCGCGCCAGGTGTAAATCGTCTGATCCGGATCACCCACGACGAAAAGATTCTTATGATAGTCAGCCAGCACACGCATCAGCTCGTACTGGAGCGGGTCGATATCCTGAAACTCGTCCACCATGATGTACTCGAGACGTGACTGCCACTTCCGACATATGTCTTCATGCTCTTCAAAAATATAAAGCGTGAACTTGATGAGGTCATTGTAGTCGAGGGCAAAGCATTTTTTCTCCTGATAAAGGTATCCGTAGAAAATGATGTCCTCCACATTGCTCGCCTTATGGTATTTTTCGTAGAGTGTGGAGATCGGCATCGCGATCATATCCCGATAGTACTCCGGCTCAAAGACGCACTTCTTCATCTCGATCATGTCACGCGCTTTGGAAAAAGGCATATCACGCAGTGTCAGCTCCATTTCCTCATACACCATCGAGAGCATATCATCAATGTCTGCATTGTCGATCACCAGAAAGCTTTTCGGATACGACACAACATAGCTGTCCTCCTGCAGGACTGACACGCAGAAGGAGTGGAAGGTGGAAATATAGCCCGTATCTTCATCTCCCGTCAGCTGATGGATACGCATCGCCATTTCCCGCGCGGCTTTATTCGTAAATGTCGCACAGAGAATATGACCGGGAAGGATGCCGAGCTCATTCACAAGGTATGCGAATCGATGCGTCAAAGCACGTGTCTTTCCGCTCCCTGCACCTGCGATCACACGCACCACACCCTCTGTCGTCGTCACAGCTTCTTTCTGCCGCTCATTGAGCCCTGCCAGTACATCCTGCATCGTTCTCTTCCTCCCTGCGAATGATTTTCTCTATTGTAACATATAGGAGGAGCGGTGGACTAACGACAGGGATCTCCCCTTTGACCGCCATAAAGAAACGCGGATGACATCCTTTTCCTATGTCATCCGCGTTTCTTTATTCACTTTTTCTGACTTCCGTCCGATGGAGCTCACTGCCGTCAGGGAGGCAGCCTGTCAGTATGAGCGCATCCTCGCTGGCCTCAAGTACCACATAATTGTCTGTTTCCGGCTGCGGCGCCGTGTATTCATCGAGAGCATGATCTTTCCAAAGTCCCGGATAACGAACATTGCCGGAAAGTCCAAGGATCACATACGCCGGCCCCTTCGGATTTCTCTTAAAATCATATACGTGACCGCGATCACGATAGGTATGAAGATGGGCGGAAAGCACCAGATCCACGCCTGTCTCATCGAAGATCGGCATGAAGGCCCTCCCTTCTTCAGAGAAGCCCTCCTGACGGACCGACCGCGAGGGATCGGCGAAGCTGTACTGGAAGGGATCCTTGTGCATCAGGACCACTTTCCATTTCTTTTTAGATTGCAGGATATCCTTTTTCGCCCAGACCTTTTCCTTTTCGTAGAGATCCGGTATCCATTCCTTTTCTTCATAGAGCGATGTATCGAGTACCGTGAAATGAACATCGCCCCAGTCGAAAGAGTAGTAGTGATTCAGAAGCGCGCTGTCTCCATTCTGAGGCACGTTGAAATGTGATGTATAGCGCTCCGGGAGCATCATCTTCCAGTCGAGCGTATACGCCTCGTGATTTCCGAGCGCTGGCACGAGCGGAATATCCGAAATGGTGGGCTCAACCGATTTCAGCCAGGTCTGCCACTGGTACTCATCCTCGCCATTGTCTACAATGTCCCCAAGATCGACGAAGAAATCTGCGTCCTTGTTCCGTGCCATTGCGCTTTTGAATAACTTCTCCCAGTCCGCATAGTCCGAGCTCTGTGAATCAGAGACAACGACCGCTTTGAAAGATTTGCCGTCATCTGTCTTCAGCGGATACCACTCGCTGACTGTGTCCCCTGTGCGCGTGCGATATTCGTAGTCTGTGCCCTTGGTCAGATTCGTGAGACGCACCGTGTAGAGATAGCTATCAGAGACACCGTTATTCCCTTTGTATGATTTCGACGTGGCTTTCTCAGAGGAGATCCCATCGCTCCCTTTTATGCGATACTCCAACGTGCAGTCTTTCTCTGTCTTCAGCTGCCACATGATCGTGCGCTCTTTGGTATTATCCGCTGCCACGATCTGGCGCAAAGCCTGCGGCTGCATCGTCTGAATCACCGAAGAAGAAGGGGAAGAGCCTCCCTTTCCCGTGCTTCCCCCGCAGGCAGAGACTGCCAGCGCCAAAAGCGCGAGTGCTGCTCCAAAGCATGTTTTCCAGTATGTCATAGTTTTATGGTTCCTTCCTTCAGGGATCCTTGTTTCCCTATTTTTACTTTAGGAAACACTGATTCAATCGTTGTCAGATTTCATTCTTGGATTTTTATACAGAGCAAGAAATCATCTGACGCGAATAGCGAGCTATTTAAGGAGGATGATGACGAAGCTATGTATAAAAATCCATATGAAATTCGGCTCTGCGATTGAATCAGCGTTTCCTTTAGTATAAAGAGAATCGCTCTTCATCGCAAATACCTGTCTTTTATCCATACCTATGCGCAAGGAGCATGGGGAATCCACCTCCACGCCATCAAAAGAAATGCGGATCGTATGTCAAATTGTCCATGGTTCCCATTTCTGCGGGCAACAGGGCGACTGGGCGCATACAAAAACCGCCCTGCCGTATAAAAGGCAGGACGGTATGTAAAAAGATCGGAGTCAGCGGCTCTACGCTTTGGCTGCCGCTTCCATAGCTGTTTTGGCAGCCTTAATTGTCTTTTCGATATCTTCGTCGCTATGAGCAAAGGACATGAAGAGTGTCTCGAAAGGAGACGGAGCCAGATAGATATGCTGATCGAGCATAGAGAGGAACCAGGCTTTGAACTGCGAAGCATTCGCCTCACAGGCATCCGGGTAGTTCAACACTTCTTTTTCAGAGAAGAAAATACCAAACATGGAGCCGGACTGGTGGCAGATGAGCGGGACGCCCGCTTTGTCAGCCGCCTCTTTCCAGCCCTCAAGCAGAGATGCGGTTTTCTTTTCAAGGATCTCATCAAAATGCGGGATCGCCATCATCTGCTTCAGCGTTTCGATACCGGCTGTGACAGCGAGCGGATTTCCGGAAAGGGTGCCTGCCTGATAGACAGAGCCATCCGGAGCGATGCAGTTCATGATCTCTCTCTTTCCGCCGTAAGCCGCTGCCGGGAGGCCGCCGCCGATGATCTTGCCGAGGCAGGGCATATCCGGG
>ULVD01010197.1_pt1 | contig 32946 bp, 20 predicted proteins | sample 1959101 | NCBI WGS metagenome assembly ULVD01 (sample SAMEA4835777, study PRJEB28245) | human gut metagenome | biome: gut microbiome; material: fecal sample | place: Denmark | collected 2008
CATCGCCGCTGCTGAAAGTGTTTGTTAACTGTTTATGATTTTTTTTTACCACTTCAAGTAGGTTAACTTCGGCTCAATGCGAAATATAAAACCCCACAAGGAGAATACCTGTATGAAACAAACTGATTTTGCGTCGCATGACGGCAAGCGTATCGCGCTGTACACCTGGGACGATGTTGTCGAGCCTAAGGCGGTTGTTAAAATCGCCCACGGGATGGTGGAACACTCGGCACGATACGACGACTTCGCAAAGTTTCTCAACAGCCGCGGTTACATCGTGGTGATGAACGACCACCGCGGACACGGATTGACGGCAGAAGAAGGCAGTCTCGGCTACGAGGACGGCGACATGTTTACCAACAATGTCAACGACCAGCTTACCCTGATAAATTACTGCCACGAAAAGTACAACCTGCCGGTATTTATGATGGGACACAGTTACGGCAGTTTCGTCACGCAAGCGGTTGTCGAACAGCACCCCGACGTCAAAGGTTTTGTGCTTGTAGGCAGCAACTACATCAAGGGCGTGGCTTACAGCGTGTGTAAGACCGTTGCTCGCAGTATGTGCCGCAACAAGGGGCCACGCCACGAAGCCGTGTTTATTGCCGACCTCAGCTTTAAGCCCTACGACAAACACTTCAAGGGTGAGGGTACAAACGCATGGCTCAATCGCGACAAAGCCGAAGTGGAAAAGTACAATCACGACCCGTTTTGTACCTACGTGTGCTCGGCAAATTTCTACCGCACCTTTATGGAAGGCATAAGCAAACTGTACAAAAAGCAGTACTATCAGGCAATAGACGTAACCAAGCCCATTTTGCTTGTCGCGGGAAGCGAGGACCCTGTCGGCAACTACGGCAAAGGTGTAAAAAAGTTGGCTAAGTTTTACGAAAATACGGTAGGCGTTACCGACGTTACGACATGTCTGTACGACGGCGCACGCCACGAGATACTTAACGAAATCAACAAAAACGACGTCTACGCCGACATTGCCGACTGGCTTGACAAACATATGTAATCGCCGCGCCGCGTGTAAAAATGTATAATTTTGCAAAATTGTAATAATTATACATTCGTCGGTATATTTATGCATATATTTTGATTGCGTTCGATTTGTCGGGCAATGAGGTCGAAATTTGACGTATAAATATAAAATAAATACTTGATTTGTAATATTAAACGTGATATAATGATATAAGGTTAACGGCGGGCGAGCGTTTACTTGTTTGGCGGGCAGTGTTTATGCTGCTTGTCGGGTAAAAGTTCCTGCCGCCTGACAGGTAAAGTTTTGCCTGCGTGCCGACGTTACAAGGGTAATGCCTCGGTAGTGTCCCCTTGTATCGTCAGTCACGTTTTTTTTGTGGCTTGTTTTGCCGTGACGAAGTGTGTTTTGTCGTTTGGCGGCGCATATTGCAAAAGAATATTGAAAAACAACTCGGAGGATAAAACATTGAGTGAACATACGTACAATGCAAAAGACATACAGGTGCTGGAAGGATTGGACGCCGTCCGTATGCGCCCCGGTATGTACATCGGTACAACGGGCAGCAAGGGACTACATCACCTGTTGTGGGAAATAGTGGACAATGCCGTTGACGAAGCCAGCAACGGCTACGCCGACAAGGTGGACATCACCATTCATTCCGACAACAGCGTTACCGTCAGCGACAACGGTCGCGGCGTACCCGTGGACAAGCATCCGCAACTGGGCGTTTCCGGTGTGGAAGTGGTTTACACGCAACTGCACGCAGGCGGCAAGTTCAATCACGAAAACTATGCGTTCAGCGGCGGTCTGCACGGCGTGGGCGCAAGCGTGGTAAACGCACTGTCGGAGTGGCTTGTCGTCACCGTCCGCAAAAACGGACACGTGTATCGTCAGCGTTTTCACAGTCCGGAGGACCCTGCGACGGGCAAGATTCAAAGCGGTGTGCCGGAAACGGATCTGATTGTCATCGGCGATTGCGACGAAAACGACCACGGCACGACGGTTACTTTTCTGCCCGACGCACGCGTGTTCAAAAATATACAGATGGACTACGCCGTAATCGAAAAGCGCGTCAAGGAACTTGCATTCCTCAACAAAGGTATCAAGTTTATTCTGACAGACGAACGCAGCAATGACGATGACGGCAACGACATGCACAAGGAATTCTGCTACGAGGGCGGATTGAAAGATTTCGTGCTGTACCTCAACGAAAACAAATCGCCGTTGCACCTCAAGCCCATGTACTGGTCGGGTAAAAACGAAACGCTTGAACTGGAGTTTGCCTTCCAGTACACAAGCAACTACACGGAAAACTTCATCAGTTACGTCAACAACATCCCTACTGGCGAAGGCGGCATGCACGAAACCGGCGTAAAAACCGCCATGACCAAAGTGTTCAACGACTATGCCCGAGCAAACGGCTTTCTCAAACCCAAGGACGACAACCTTATCGGCGAGGACTTCCGCGAGGGCATTACTCTCGTCATGTCCGTCAAGATGGCAAACGTGCAGTTTGAAGGACAGACAAAAACCAAACTCGGCAACGTGGAAGCGCGTGTGGCGTGCGAAGCGTTGGCAACCGATGGCTTTACGGAAATTCTGCGTAGCGACAGCGAAACTGCCGAAACTATAATCAAAAAGTCTATCGCTTCGGCAAAGGTGCGCGAAGCGGCACGCAAGGCAAAGGAAGTCACACGTCAGAAAAACAGCATTTTCAACAGCACCCTTGTAGGCAAACTGGCAAGTTGCACAGGGCGCGACGCCAAGAAAAACGAATTGTTTATCGTGGAGGGCGACAGCGCGGGCGGCAGCGCAAAGCAGGCGCGTAACCGTCGTTTCCAGGCAATACTGCCACTTCGCGGTAAACCGCTTAATGCCGAACGCAAACGTATCGACCAGGTGCTTGCCAACGAAGAAATCCGCTCGCTTATTTCCGCGCTGGATACAGGTATCGGCGAAGAGGACTTCAACATAAACGACCTTAAATACGACAAAATCATCATTTTGTCCGATGCCGACCAGGACGGTGCGCACATCAGGGCAATTTTGCTGACCTTCTTCTTCCGCTACATGCGCGAACTTATCACCGAGGGGCACGTCTACATCGGTATGCCGCCGCTGTACAAACTAAGCAAAAAAGACAAAGTGCGCTACGCCTACGACGACTACGAACTGCAGGAAATCGTGCAGGAATTCGGCAAAGGCTACGACCTGCAACGTTACAAGGGGCTTGGCGAAATGAACGCCGAACAGTTGTGGGAAACGACCATGAACCCCGAAACGCGTACCCTTATGCGCGTCACGATAGAAAACATCAGCGAAGCCGAACGTATGGTGACAACCCTTATGGGTGATCAGATCGAGGCTCGCAAGCAATACATAACGGATAACGCCGACTTCAACAAAGACAAGGACGCCGTCTTTGAAGAATTGGTGTAGGAGGCAGGGCTAAATGAAACAAGTTGATATATTCGACCTCGAACACAGCGACATCGAAAAAATGGAGGATGGCAGTAACCTTCTTACCAAACCGATGGAAATCGTCATGAGCGAATCCATGATGCCCTACGCCGAACACGTTATTCTCGATCGTGCGCTTCCGCGCGTAGAGGACGGCTTGAAGCCGGTGCAACGCCGCATACTGTACAGCATGTACGAACAGGGCAACACCCCCGACAAGCCTACGCGTAAATCGGCGCGTATCGTAGGTGACTGCATGGGTAGGTATCACCCCCACGGCGACAGCAGTATTTACGACGCAATGGTGCGTATGGCGCAGCCCTTTGCAATGAACGTTCCCCTTGTCCTTGGACAAGGCAACTTCGGCAACATCGACGGCGACAGCGCGGCGGCAATGCGTTACACCGAGGCAAAATTGTCCCCTTACGCGTTGGAACTGCTTCGCGACATCGAAAAGGACACCGTGCGCTGGTCGCGCAACTTCGACGATACCACCAAGGAACCGGACATGTTGCCCGGGCGTTTCCCCAACCTGCTTGTCAACGGCGCAACGGGCATTGCCGTAGGTCTTGCGACAAACATTCCGCCTCACAACTTCTGCGAAGTAATAGAGGGCGTAATTGCCTACATCGACAACAAAAACATCAGTCTCAACCAGATGATGAAGATCATCAAGGGGCCTGACTTCCCGACGGGTGGTTTCGTCATTCCCGGCGACGGCTTGAAGCAAGCCTACGAAACCGGCAAAGGCAAAATCGTAATCCGCGCCAAAATGCACATCGAAGCGGCAAACGGCGACAGAAAAAACATCGTAATTACGGAAATTCCTTACGGGCTTAACAAGGCAGATTTGCTTATGAAGATCGCCGCGCTTAAGGACGAGAAGAAGGATATGTTCCAGGGCATTGCGGAAATTGTAGACGAAAGTGACAAGGAAGGTATGCGTGCCGTAATCAAACTGCGCAAGGACGCCGACGTCGACCGCACGATTGCCCTTTTGTACAAGTACAGCCAACTGGAAATGTCCTACGGTATCAATATGGTTGCCATTGCCGACGGTAAGCCGCAACTTATGGGACTGCTCGATATCATTGCCTACTACGTGGTGTATCAGCGCGAAGTCATTTTGCGCCGCAGCAAGTTTGAATTGGAAGAAGCCAAGGCTCGTCAGCACATTTTGCAGGGCTTGGTAATTGCCGTACAGAATATCGACGAAGTGATCCGTATCATCAAAAGCGCGGCAAGCACGACGGACGCACGCACAAAACTGCGCCAACGTTTCGACCTGTCGGAAAAGCAGGCTCAGGCGATACTGGATTTGCGCCTTGCCCGTATTACTAAACTGGAAGTAAACAAACTGGTGACGGAACTTGCGGAAATCGAACGCAACATTGCACGTTTGCAGATAATTATCAACAGTCGTGCGGAGCAAATGAACCTCATCAAGACGGAACTTGCCACTCTTAAACGCAACTACAAGGTTGCGCGCAAGTCGGAAATCTGCAAGGACATGACGGACGTTGTCATCCCCAGTGAACTTGACGAAAAACCCGTTGAAAAAGTTGTGCTGGGTATTGCCGCAGACTACACAATCAAGCGTATACCGCTCAAAAACTTCAACCTGTCCAACAAGGATGCTATCGGGGCGACCTCGGCGGAAATGCTTACCACCGCAATGGAAGTGCAGACCGACGACAAAGTGCTGTTTTTCAGCAATCTTGGCAATTGCTACAAGACAGAAGTCGGCAAACTTACCGAAGTGCGGTACCGTGACAACGGCGTAACGCTGTCGCAGACATTCAACGACGCACAGAAAGGCGAAGTGCCCGTAAGCGTGCTTGTCATGCCGCGCGACGAAGAAGAAGCACAGGGCGAAGTGCTGTTGTACACACGACAAGGCATGGTAAAGCGCACCGCGTGGAGCGAGTACCAATTGCAAAAGGCAAGTTACCAGGGCTACAAGGGCAAAGACGGCGACGAAGTGTTCAGGGCGGAACTTGTACGTCCCGACACGGAAATTTTCTACGTTACCAACAAGGGCGGCTGCGTGCGTTTTGATGTAAGCGAAGTGCCTTTGCAAGGGCGCGTGGCAGGCGGCGTACACTGCATAAACCTCGGCAAGGACGAAGTCGTGGTGTGGGTAGGTCAGGTTGACAAGGAAAAAGGCGAAGTGGTAATGATTACCGACAAGGGCTTTATGAAACGCCTTGCCGTCAAAGACATTGCTAAACACGCGCGCAACTGTAAGGGCGCAAAAGGTATCGAATTCGGAAACAACGGCACATGCGTGGTGTTTGCCGACTACGTAAACGGCGAACATTACAAGTTGGCTGTCATCGACCGCGCAAATACGCTTGTTGTCGACACTTCGGAAATAAGCGTTGAAAGCAAAAATCACAAGGGTAAGTTGCCTAAAGGAAAGAAGGGCGGCATAGTTGTGGAAAAAATTGTGCGCTTCAAAAGTTAGTCGCGCTGCCGATTGAAAAGGCGGCGTGTCATAACTATTAAAAGGGCGCCGAGCACGGGTCATGCACCCACTACAAAAACGGGCGCCGAAGTGCGAGAGTTGATAGCAGACGGGACCCGTCAAGGAATTAAGTCGTTGCGAGCGCGTGCTCGCTCGCTTCACTTCGGGCATTGTGGCTTAGTGGTAGGTAGCCTGCCCAGCCGCACCCTCGTTCAGATGTCGCTACGACTTAACACCTTGACACCCGTGATGTAGTTGCCTAACGGTTTGTAGTTGGTTTTCGTACTTCAAGTGTACTAACTCCGGCGGACGTAGCAGAAATAAACTGTTTTTAGTGGTCGTCTTAATATGTCATTGCGAGAAGCGACTGTGTTTGTCGCGCCGTGGCAATCCCCCGAAAGGGTTCTGTTCGTCTGCAATTATTTGTTGAAATGACTGAATTACAGGTAGCAAATATTGAGCCCTTTTCAACGTCAGCACTTGCGGCTGTGCCCCCACAGCGCCGCTACCCCGACCGCCCACCCCTCATGGTCAAGGACACTTTGTTGGTAGTGGCGGTAGATGTTGATTTTGTTGTGATTCAATGATGTTGTTAGAGTACGTACAACGGAATATGCTTGGTGGCAAGTGAAATCTCACTGCGTGAGGTAAAGGTTAAAATATTTTGATTGACAGTGAAGATTGTTTAATTTAACAACACTCAGCATAAAATCTACTCAAAAAACAGCGCAAGGGTTTTGCGCTGTTTTGTATTTTGCGGTGTTTTTGTATTCGTTGACAAAACCAACTTCGGGTGATACAATTTAAGCATGAAATGCGATTTACACATACACACTAATAAATCCGACGGGATACTTACGCCTACGCAAGTCGTCGACCTTGCAAAAGAACGCGGCTTGGACTGCATTGCAATCACCGACCACGACACCGTAGGCGGCGTTGCGGAAGCAGCAATCCGTGCGAAGGAAGTAGGATTGAAGTTTCTTGTCGGCGTGGAATTGTCCTGCAGTTCGTTGTGCGAAGTACACATGCTGGGTTACAACATGGACGTAAGCAGCGGCGAGTTTGCCGAGGAAATAGACAAAATCGTCGAATTGCGCAATGAGCGCAACAAGTTGATTTTTGAAAAGTTGCGTCGGCACGGTTGCGACATCGACGAAAGCAAACTTGGCGGCAGCGGCGGCACAATCGGGCGCGGAGTAATCGCGCGGGAAATGGTGCGCATGGGTTTTTGCCAAAGCGTTGCCGAAGTGTTTGACAACTATCTCGGCGTGGACAAATGCTGTTACGTGCAATCGCGAAGGCTTACGCCCGTAGAAGGTATACAGTTCGTCCTGAAGTTCGGCGGTATTCCGGTGCTTGCCCACCCGAAAAAATTGCGTCTCGGCGACGTTTCGTTCGAGCGTTTCTTAAAGCCGCTTGTCCTTGCAGGGCTGGGAGGTATCGAAGCGGAATACTTTACACACACTAATGCCGAGCGTAGATTTTACGGACGGATGGCGAGTAAGTACAAACTGATTACGACCGGCGGCAGCGATTTTCACGACTACGTGCACGGCGTGGATCTTGGACTGAAATCCTTCAATCCGTCCAATTACACAAGGACGATTCTGGGAATATGACCACAAAAAAATTATTGTTGCAAACTCTTGCGCTCACATTTTTGGTGAGCGCATTTTTGTTGTTTGCTACAGACAATTTGTCACAAAAAAATGCATACGGTAGCGAAATTTGCTTACAAAAGCCGTGGAACGTGGATGTAAAAGTGAAATGTGACGGCGACGTTGTACGGTACAATCTCGATGAAAACCTGACCGGAAACGAAGCGGAAAACGTCTTTTTCGGGCGTGACGCTAAGTTGCGACTGCTAAGCGAAGTCAAACAGATGCAACTGCCGTTTGAGGCGGTATGCGACTATTTTTTGCCGAATTTTTACAAGAAGGTCGTCGCGCATTTTGCATCCGTCGAGTGTGACCGCGTCGATGCGTCGGTTTCGTTTGACGGGACTTTTTCTTACGCCAAGGGGCATGACGGCAAAAAGATAGATTGCGACAAGTTGCTTGCCGACGTTCTGAGTGCGGCAGGCAAAAAGGCAACTGTCAATCTGCCGTTAATCGTTGACAAAGCCGTGACGGTGGACTTCCTCAGGCGTAACACCGTGCTTAAAGGCAGGTTTGTCACGTCCTTTGCCACAAGCGGCGCAAACAGAAGTTTCAACATAGAAAAGTGTGTCAAAAGGCTCAACGGCACTGCTGTCGGCGTGGGAGAAAAGTTTTCGTTCAACGATATTGTCGGACCGCGCACGGAAGAATGCGGCTACAAAAACGCCGTTGTAATCAGCGACGGAAAGTATGTCGACGGCTTTGGCGGCGGCGTGTGTCAGGTGTCTACGACATTGTACAACGCGCTGTTGCTTGGCGGTTTTGTCCCACGCGCACACAGACATACCCTTGTTTCGGGTTACGTCAAACCCGGGTTCGACGCCATGGTGAGTTACGGCACGACGGATCTCAGTTTTGTTAACGACACCGACATGCCCGTGTACATCGGCGCGACGACAAAGAACAGACAAATCGTTTTTTGCGTGTACGGTGTACCGAACGAGTATCGTATCGAGCGTGAAAGCGAGTCCGAGCGCGTGCCGTTTGAAACGAGATACGTAAGTGACGAAACCTTGGGCGGCGGAGAACAAAAAGTGCTTGTTCGCGGCAGCGACGGCGTAAAGAGTAAGTCTTACCTGTGCTACTACGACGGCGAAATGCTTGTAAAAAGGGTGCTGTTGAGAAAAGACGAGTACAAAAAGGTCGACAAAGTGATTGCGGTGCCGTTGCAAACGGACGTGGACGCGTGAAATTCGGGAAGGGCGTGCGTTGAAGGGCGCCGAAGTGAAGTAGATTACGTATGGGGTCCTGTCGAGGAATTGCCAATATGGGAACGGCTGATGCCTCGCGCCGCTTCGCCTATTAGGGCGTAGTGGTAGGTACGCTTCCCAGCCGCAGGCTCGCGGACGATGTCCCTAATTGGCAACACCTCGCCACCCCTGACTTAGTTGACGAACTGTTTGCAAATTTGCTTGCCAACTTCAAGTGTACTAACTTCGGCGGACGTAATTATACGTGGCGGAACAATGTCGTTTTCAACGTCGCCGCTGGTGGCAGTGCCCCCGCAGCGCCGCTACCCCGACCGCCCACCCCTCGTGGTCAAAGGCATTTTGGTTGTAGTAGGGCTATTAGGAATGGGATTTTTGTTGATAATGCAAGGATTAGTTGCTGATTGCGCAAATGAAATCCGTCTGCGACGGATGATATCTGTACGCTGTACAGGTTACGGTCAAAGACGTATTGTTTGTATTTGCTGCTGAACGTTGTTGTTTAATTCTGTTAATTTCAACTTTTGTAAGTTTTTTGCGTGTTTTTATTGCAAATAAAAGGCAATCATTGTATAATATTTCCAACATAATCAAGTCGCAGGTGGTTTTGCAAGGCAAAATGTGTCTTGCAACGCCTTTTGTTTGTCTTTTTGCAAACAGCGCGACGGTGCACCAAGGAGAAACATGCCTACCGAAAACAAAAACGGACAGCAAACGTCCGCCGAAACCAAACAGCGCGTAAGCAGCGGACCCAACCGCGCCACGTTGCCCAACAGCGTCGAAGCGGAACAAAACGTGTTGTGCTGTATTTTGCGCAATACCGAATACCAACTGGAAATGATCGCCCAACTGAAGGAGGACGATTTTTACCAGTTCAATCACCGCGAAATTTTTGCCGCAATGCAGGCTATTTCCGAGCAATCGCACATGGTCGGCGACGAAAACCAGGCCAACACCGTCGGGTTTGCTTCCGTCGTGGACTATCTGCGCCGCGAAGGCAAACTGGAACAGGTCGGCGACATCGACTACATACTGAAGTTGAACGAGTTGTTGCCCAGTACCGCCAACTACGACGAGTACATCAGCATTGTCAAGCGTGCCAGTACCATGCGCAAACTTATCCGTATCTGCGGCGAAGTGGAACAGCGTGCCTACAGCGCAGGCAGTGCGGAAGAAGCCATAACCTACGCCGAAGAACAGATATTCAATCTGTCGCAGGGCGGCGCAAACGCAGGGCTTGTTTCCCTTGCCGAGGACACGGCAAAAACGATGTACGCCATCAACGAGCGTTTTGTAAACCCGGGCAAATTCCGCGGAATACAGACCGGCTTCAAACGTTTCGACCGCATGACCAACGGTCTGCACGGCGGCGAACTTATCGTACTTGCGGCACGTCCCGGTGTAGGTAAGTCGGCAATGGCAATGAACATAGTGGAAAACGTTGCCAAGCAGGGCAAAACCGTAGCCATTTACAGTCTGGAAATGAGCAAACAGCAACTTATCGAACGTATGCTGTCCAGTATGTCCACGGTGCCCCTTGCGGAAATCAAAAGCGGTCAGTTTACCGACCCCAACGCAAGCCTTGCACGTATCCGCGCCGCACAAAATACCATTTGCGCCACAATGAGCCTGTACGGCAACGACTACGCGCAGATCCGCCCGTCGGAAATCAGTTCGCAGTGCCGCCGTCTTAAGGCGCAACACGGGTTGGATATGATCGTCATCGACTACATTCAGTTGATGAACAGCGGTATCGATCCCAAGCAAGGACGTGCAAACGAAGTCGGTGCAATTACCCGTGCGCTTAAACTTATGGCAAAGGAACTGGACGTGCCCATCATCGCGCTTGCTCAGTTGAAGCGTGACGCCGAAATGCGTAACCTCAAGGGCAAGGACGGTCAGAGCGGCGGCGGTGGCGAGCCCGTGCTGTCCGACTTGCGTGAATCGGGCAGTATCGAGCAGGACGCCGACATAGTACTGTTTATTCACCGCGAAAAGGACGAAGAGAAGGGTACTACAAAACACAGTCTTATCGTAGCCAAGCACCGTAACGGCGAAACGGGCAACATCGAGTTGTTCTGGCTGGGTAAATTCGTGCGCTTTATGGACGCCGAAACCCTTGCCGAACAGCAGATTGCAATGGGCGGCGACGAACCCGAACAGCAGGGCAACGGCGAACTGCCCGACCTTACCGAAGGCTACCGTGGCGAGGGCGAAGCGGAAGGCGGCGAATTTATTCCGCCCGACGAAGGCGACGTGCCCGAGTACGTCGGCGAGGGTGAAAGCGACGTAAACATAGACGAATTTGAAGGAGAAGAAAACAAAAACTGACGGTGACGAAACGGCATTAAGGTCGTTTGTGCGGCAGCAAATGTTTGTAAAAGGGTGTTTTTATGGAAGAAAGCAGAAATTTTATCGAAGAAATAATTGATTCCGACCTTGCAAGCGGCAAGGTCACTACCGTTGCGACCCGTTTCCCTCCGGAACCCAACGGCTACTTGCACATCGGGCACGCCAAAAGCCTGTGCATCAACTTCGGCATAGCGCAAAAGTACAACGGTACATGCAACCTGCGCTTTGACGACACCAACCCCTGCAAGGAGGACCAGGAATACGTCAACAGTATCAAGGCGGACATCGAGTGGCTGGGCTTCAAGTGGGACAATCTGTACTTTGCAAGCGACTACTTCGACGTGATGTTCGATTGCGCCGTCAAACTTATCAACAAGGGCTTAGCATACGTTTCCGACGAAACTGCCGACGAAATCCGCGAACGCCGCGGCACCCTTACCGAGCCGGGCATCGAAAGCCCGTACCGCAACCGCAGCGTGGAAGAAAACCTTAAACTGTTTTACGAAATGCGTGACGGCAAATATGCCGACGGCGCAAAGGTACTTCGCGCAAAAATCGACATGAGTTCGCCCAACGTAAATATGCGCGACCCCATCATTTACCGCGTGCTGCACGCAACCCACCACAACACGGGCGACAAGTGGTGCATTTACCCGATGTATGACTTCGCGCACCCCATCGAGGACGCGCACGAGGGCATTACGCACTCTATCTGCACGCTGGAATTCGAGGATCACCGCCCCTTGTACGACTGGGTTGTCAAAAATTGCGACTTCCCCGAGCCGCTTCCGCAACAAATCGAGTTTGCTCGTCTCAACATCACCAACACAATTATGAGCAAACGCTATCTCAAAAAGTTGGTTGACGAAGGCAAGGTGCTGGGTTGGGACGACCCCCGTATGCCTACGCTGTCGGGACTTCGTCGCCGCGGTATTCCTGCCGAAGCATTGAAAGATTTTTGCGAACGTATCGGCGTTTCCAAGGCAAACAGCGAGGTGGAAGAAGGCTACCTGTACTCCTGCGTGCGCGACAACCTCAATCAGAATACTGACCGCGTGCTGGCGGTGTTCGACCCTCTTAAAGTGGTGCTGACCAACTACGACGGCAGTGAGGAACTTGCTGTCGAAAACAACCCCAACGCCGAAAACGTGACCTGTCGCAACGTGCCGTTCAGCCGCGAGTTGTACATCGACCGAAGCGACTTTGCACTTGTACCGCCGCCCAAGTATTACCGTCTTAAACCGGACGGATACGTGCGCTTGAAGGGTGCGTATATCATTCACTGCGACGAAGCGGTGACGGACAGCGAAGGCAACGTGACGGAACTGCATTGTTCGGTTGTCCCTAACAGCAAAAGCGGCAACGACGAAAGCGGAATCAAGGTCAAGGGCGTAATCCAGTGGGTGGACGCGGCAACATGCGTTGACGTGACGGTACGTAAACTTCAAAGTTTGCTTACAGACCCCGTGGACGGCATTACCGACTTCAACCAACGTTTCAACGAAGACAGCATGAAACTGGTGTCCGCCAAGGTGGAACCGAGCCTGAAAAACGCAAAAGTCGGCGACAAATTCCAGTTTATGCGCGTAGGCTACTATGTACTGGACCGCGACAGCAAAGACGGGCAACTTGTCTTTAACGAAATAGTAGGACTTAAGGACGGTTTCAAAGCGGGCAAATAAGTCAAAACAATCCCTTTTTGAACAAAAACGTTTAATTTACACGTTGACAAAAGCTGTCAAATAGTATATAGTTATTATGATGTACATTCTAATCGGGAGGTAGTGTCGGGATGAAAGTGTGTAAATCCTGCGGAGAAGAAAACACAAACGACTCCTTGTACTGCTGTAATTGCGGCGCAAGCAGTTTTGTGTTTAAGGAGGAAGTTGCTTGTCCTCACTGCGGCGCGGCAAATGCCATAAGTAACGAGCACTGCACGGAGTGCGGCGCGTTGCTTTCCGCAGACGTCGACAACAAAACCGCCGACATCTCCGAACAAACACCCGAGATAGGTCTTGTCGTACCGTCGGAACAACCCCTTGCGGAAACCGACTACACGACATTGCCCACGCCGGAAACGGCAAAGTGCCCGAGTTGCGGCGCACAGGTGCCCGTTACGGCGATTTACTGCAACAAGTGTGGTGCAAACGTTGCCGCCCTGCACGAACATCGTATAGTAAGACGCAGACTGTGTCCGTTTTGCGGAAAGCCCAACCCCATGGAAACAGGCTTGTGCAAACACTGTTTCGGCAGCATGGAAGGCGGAAAAGTAGTGGAAATGCAGGTCGAACACGTAACGTCCTACGTAGGTGACAGCGCGGTAATGCAAACGGTGCTCAGCGACATGGACGGGCAGAAACAGGTTTGCCCTAACTGCGGCGCACTCAATGATCCCGACGAAGAGTTCTGCGATACCTGCGGACTTAAACTGGTTGTGGAGGACGTCAAAAAGTACTGTCCCAACTGTGGAGCGGAAAACCCCTCGGACAGCAAGTTCTGCAGTAACTGTCAATGGTCTTTTACGGGCGAGGAACCCGACAAAATCAGCAAGTGGAAGTGTCCTGTTTGTGGCAATATCAATGATGACGAGGACAAATTTTGTTCCAATTGCAGTACACCCAAGCAACAATCTGAGGTTAAATCGGAGGTAAAAGCATGAATAGTTCAAACAGTTTCAACATTTGTCCGCATTGCAACAACAGCAACTCGTTGAATGCTCGTTTTTGCGCAAGATGCGGTGCAAAACTTGTTGTTCCGCAGGAAGTGGTTGTTTGCCACAAGTGTCACACCCGCAACAGTCCCCTGGCAAATTTCTGTCGTAACTGCGGCACGCCAATAAGAAGCGGCGCGATGACAAAGATTTGTCCGAAGTGCGGTCGCGAAGTACCTGCCGAGGAAAACGTTTGCGCATGCGGTCACAGTTTCGCAACAGTGGGATATGTTTCCCCCGATACGACCAACGCCGTTGCCGTCACGCCCGTAACGACGGTCGGACAAGCCGACACTCCGGCAGACGCCAAAGCGGACAAGAAGGCAAAGAAACAAAAGAACAAGAAACTTGTCAAGTACGAATACAAGACCCGCAGCAAAAAGAGCGGTCGCGCATTCGCAATAGTCGCAGCATTGTTGTTGCTTGTGTTTGCTTACGCAATCATTTTACCCGTAGGACGTTTCCTTCCTTCTCGTATAGACGGCGGTTTTACCAACGTAGGCGGTGCGGAAAACACCCGCAAATACCTGTGGGACGAAGTAATCGGCAGCAACGGACTTGTTGACATTCTTATCAGTGCATTTACCGGAAGCGGAATGGGCGCATTCAAAAACGTGTCCGTACCACAGATGATTATGCTTGTCAGCAGCGCAATCCTTGCAATCACAATGGTTATGCATCTGCTTGTCGTCATCATCCGTATCTTCAGCGGACGTCGCAGCAAGAAAGGCAACTGGTTCTTCCTTGTTATGGCAATTCTGACGACAATCGTATCGGCCCTCGGATATCTTCTTCAGGTCGGCATCATTCCCGAACAGACAGGTATTCTCGGCACGATTCTCGGTTGGTTCGACTCGGCTAAGCTGGGCGGCGGCATGGTGTTCGGTACCATCTACATCTACGTCGTACCTGCCTACTACTGGCTGTTCTACATCTACTCGCTCATTGCAAAGCGCGGCAGAAAAAAGATTGTCGGCGAAGTGCAGGCGTAGTTTACAATTGAGAAGTGCAAGCGTAGTTTACAATTGAATTTATTACAAAGACCGCGCCTTAGGAGGCTCGGTCTTTTGCACTGTTATGATAGGCGCAAAACGATGTTTTTGTAAGCAAATTTTGCATACGTTTGCGTTTTTTGCCCACTTTACCGTGCAGAAATAAATATTAAACGCGGCTTTTGTACGTGCGGGTTTTCCGTATGTGCCTGATTGCCGCGACAATACACAAAGTTTGACAGAGGTCTACTACAATGAAAATCACATCGGAATTTTTGAGAGAAAAGTATCTCGGATTTTTTGCCGAGAGAGGACACGCCGTAATTCAGTCGGCAAGCCTTATTCCCGAAAACGACCCCAGCGTGCTGTTTACCACGGCAGGTATGCACCCGCTTATTCCGTACCTTATGGGACAATCTCACCCCAAGGGGCACCGCCTGACCGACGTACAGAAGTGCGTGCGCACGGGCGACATCGAAGAAGTCGGCGACGATAGCCACCTTACCTTCTTCGAAATGCTCGGTAACTGGAGTCTCGGCGATTACTTCAATCACCAATCCATCAAGTGGAGTTACGAATTTCTGACCAGCAAGAAGTATCTCGGACTTGACCCCGACCGCATTTCCGTAACGGTGTTCGCAGGGGACGACGACGCGCCTCGCGACGAGGACAGCGCAAAGGTGTGGGAAGAGTGCGGTATTCCCAAGGAACGTATTTACTACCTGCCCAAAAAGCACAACTGGTGGATTGCCGGCACGACGGGCCCTTGCGGTCCCGATACGGAAATTTTCTGGGATACGGGTAAGCCCGCATGCAGCGATCACTGCGATCCGTCCTGCGACTGCGGCAAGTATCTGGAAATCTGGAACAACGTATTTATGCAGTTCAACCGTCAGGCGGACGGCACCTATCTGCCCCTTACGCAGAAGAACGTCGACACCGGCATGGGACTGGAACGTACCGTGTGCGTACTTAACGGATTCAAGTCGGTTTACGACATCGACCTGTTCCAGGGCGCGTTTGCAAAAATCGAGGAACTGAGCGGCAAAAAGTACGACTCCGACCCCAAGACGATGCGTGCAATGCGTATAATCGCCGACCACGTACGTACAAGCACTTTCCTGCTGGGCGACCCCGTGGGTGTGGTGCCAAGCAACGTTGACCAGGGCTACGTGCTTCGCCGTCTTATCCGTCGCGCGGTGCGTATGGCAAACAGTCTCAGTATGCCAAAGGGCAGCATCGTGGAAATTGCCAAGGTGTACATCGACGTCTACAAGGACGTCTATCCCGAACTTACGCAGAATCACGACAAAATCATCGACGAACTGAATAAGGAAGAGGACAAGTTCAGCAAAACGCTTGTTGCAGGCGAAAAGGAATTCACCAAGGTTATCAGCCACATTCAGGGCAACGTCGTTCCCGGCGGCACTGCGTTCAAACTGTACGACACGTTCGGTTTCCCCATCGAAATGACGGAGGAACTTGCTGCGGAAAACGGTTACACCGTTGACGTGGAAGGTTTCAAACAAAAGTTTGCCGAGCACCAGGCTAAGTCGCATGCAGGCAGCGAACAACGCTTCAAGGGCGGCATGGCGGAAGGCGGCGGAATCGAAACCACCTATCTGCACACGGCAACCCATCTGCTGCAGGCTGCGCTGAGAAAAGTACTGGGCGACGAGGTGAAGCAAAAGGGCAGCAACATCACGCCGGAACGCCTTCGTTTCGACTTCAGTTTCTCTCGTCCGATGACGGCGGAAGAAATTGCAGAAACACAGCGTCTTGTCAATGACGCAATTCAGCGCGACTTGCCGATTACCTGCGAAGAAATGCCCGTCGAAGAGGCGCGCAAAACGGGCGCAATCGGTTTGTTCGGCGATAAGTACGGCGAAGTAGTCAAGGTGTACACAATGGGTGACTTCAGCAAGGAAATCTGCGGCGGTCCTCACGCGGAACACACCGGACAACTGGGTCATTTCGTCATTCAGAAGGAGCAATCCAGCAGCAGCGGCGTACGTCGTATAAAGGCAATTCTTGAACGTTAGTCACGTTTGCTTGCGGACAAAATCAGCATTCTGTAATGCGAAAATGACCATAAGCAATTAAAATCAATGTAATTTTCATTAAAGGGGTAAGGCAATTTTGCGCTTTACCCCTTTACTTATTCTCAACAAAGGTGTATAATTGTCATTCAAAGGATTGTTTGTGACCAACCTCAAGTATTTCGCCGAAAGGTTTGTATTGCCGAATTTGCACATTGCCCGACGTCGCTGCGCAAACGGCTATTTTTTTGTGGGGCATCTGCGCCCTGTTGTGCAATCCTCTGACGACAAAAATTTGTTCGGCACGGCGTCGGGTCTGTGTCGGGTTGTCTTAAACATATTATTTTACTCAACAACGGAGAAACGGATGAACAAAAGAATTTTAGTTATTTTGTGTCTTGTGCTTTGCCTTTGTATGTCGGTGGCGTTTGTTGCCTGTGACGGAATAGGCGGCGGCAGTAACAATAACAACGGCGGAACGAAACCGCACGTGCACGTTTTTGACGGTGACTACGAGCATGACGACGTAAATCACTGGCAGACCTGCGAGTGCGGTAAAAAGAAAACGTCGGTCCACGAGTTTACCGATTGGACAATCGTAACGCCTGCAACTACCACAAGCGAAGGCACCAAAAAATCCACCTGCTTCTGCGGATATGAAATTACAGGCGTGATCCCCGTAATAGTGCTTGAAGATACGTCGCTGGATTTGTACGCAATCAACGATTTCCACGGCAAGGTGGAACGTATTGCCCAGTTCGGCAAGTACCTCAAACAGCGCAAACTGGACAACGCAAACACTTTGCTGATTAACAGCGGCGACATGTTTCAGGGCAGTGTGGCAAGCAACAGTAACTACGGCAAATTGCTTACCGACTGCATGGACAACATCGGCTTTGACGGTTTTACCTATGGCAACCACGAGTTTGACTGGGGACTTGACAAGGTCAGAGAGCTGTCGGCATACGCAAAAACGCCCTTCCTTGGCGCAAACATCTACAAGTGGGACGCAAAAACGCGTGAGTTCGGCGAATTTGCAAGCGACATCGCGCGCGAATATACAATCAAACAACTTCCTGGCGGTCTTAAAGTGGGCATTATCGGCGTGATAGGCAAGGACCAGATTACTTCGATCAGTTCCAACCTCGTACAGGACATCGGCTTTAAGGACCCGCGCGAAATCATCCCCGGTTTGTCGCAGAAACTGCGCTACGAAGAAGGTTGCCACGTGGTGGTGGTCAGCATTCACGCTCCACAAAACACTTTGTTTATGGCAAACAGCGACTTTGACATCGACGACTACGCCGACGCCGTATTTTGCGGACACAGTCACGCCGACGAATGCGACATTACGGTCGGCGGCACGCCCTTCCTGCAAGGAATGAGTTACGGTCAGATGGTGTCTCATGTCAGACTTGACGTGACTGCGAGCGGCGAAGTGTCCTGTAACACCTACGAAAATATCAGATACAGTTCATCGTGGGACAGCGACCAATCCATTCAGCAAATCGTCGACACCTATGCCGAAGATTACGAACAGATGGCTGCGCAAAAACTGGGCAACGTTGACTCTTACCTCAGCTACACTGCCGAAATGCCTCGTCTTGCCTGCCGCGCCATGGCGGAATACGCCGTGAGCCAAGGTTACGACGACATCGTGCTTGCACTTACCAACCAGGCACGTACCAACTTGCCCGGCGGCACAATCACCTACGGCAAACTGTACGAATCGTTGCCGTTCGACAACGTGGTGTACATTGCCGAAGTTACCGGTACAAACCTTATTTCGCTGGCGCGAAGCAATTACTTCTGGCGCGTGTCCGGCGAAAAGGTGGTAAACGACGCAAAGCACGTGTACAAGATTGCAATCATCGACTACGTGCTGTTGCACCAGAATTCCAACCGCATGTACGACCGCGCTGCTTCGGCATTTGAAAGCGGACGTATGAAACCGATTGCCCTTACCAAGGCGGACGGCAGCAAGTACAACTACCGCGAAATGACGCGCGACTACATATTGAAAGTCGGCACGATAAATTCCGACGACTACAACGGCAAAAACGTGTTTACAAACCGCGACAGCCTTACAAAGGACGTTACGATGACGGCTTCTTTGTCTGAGGTCGCGCCTGTTCAGTACTGTCTTGCGGCAAATTTTGTCGGAAAATACGATTACGTGGCGTGAGTTTTGATGTCAAACAGTCGTTGGATAACGCGAAAAATGCAAAAATCGGGTAAAGTTTAAGTAAATTTGTCGTAATAAATAAAAAATTAGTCGCGAATTTACATTTTTGCCTTGATTGAAACGACAAACTGTGTTATGATATTAAAAGGATACGGACAAAGTATCGATAATATATTATAAAAAGAGTTTTTGCGGTGGAAAAACGTGTTGCTTACATGCGTTTACCGTGATATTTGCACAAAGTGTGTTAACGGCTGCGAGCGTTTTGCCGCGGCAAAGAGACGTGTGACATAAAGCGAAAACTTTTAACCGTGACAAAAGGTTGCGGTAGGTTCGGGGTTGCCTGCGGATGATTTACGACATTCAAAAAGCAAGTTTCTTAAAAAGAATTTCGGCTTTCTTGCTGGATTTGATATTGGTTGCAATCATTGCAGTGGGCGTGGCGTTGCTGCTCAGTTGGGCAACGGGTTACGACAAACACTCGGAAAACCTGCAAGTCTACTACGACAAGTACGAAAAACAGTACAACGTCAAGTTCAGCATTACCGCCGAGGAGTACGAAGCCTTTACCGAAGCTGAAAAGGCAAAGTACGACGAAGCATACAAGGCGTTGATAAACGACAGCGGAGCCATGGCGGAATACCAACTGGTGACAAGTCTCGTGTTTATGATTACCAGCATTTCCATATTGGTTGCGATACTGCTTGTGGAGTTCGTCGTGCCGCTGATTCTTAAAAACGGTCAGACGTTAGGCAAAAAGGTGTTCAACATCGGCGTTGTGTTCGGTAACGGCGTCCGGGTTACTCCGTTTGCGATGTTTGTCCGCGCAATTCTGGGCAAATACACAATCGAAACCATGGTGCCTGTGCTTATCGTGGTGTGCATCATGTTCAACATTATGGGCATTGTGGGGCTTATCGTCCTCGCCGCGCTTGCGCTGTTGCAGATTGTCCTCGTTATCGCAACAAAAACAAACTCGTTTATTCACGATTTGCTTGCCAACACCGTAGTTGTGGACATGGCAACGCAGATGATTTTCGACAATTACGACAGCCTTGTCGATTACAAGGCGGAAGTGTCCCGTCAGCAGTCGGAACAGCAAAATTATTGACAACGGATCGGAGGTTTTTATGACCAGAGCCACAATCAAAACAATTGTGTATTACGCGGCTACCATTTCTATTTTTGTAGCGGGACTTGTCTACATGCTTATGTCGGACCTTACTTTCGGCAATTCCTCTCAATGGCTGATTTTGTCGGTTATTTTCTCTTTCGGCAGCGGCGTATGCGCATTTGTCAGCGTAAAAATGAAGGATAAAATAGTACCTTATTACATTCTGAAGGGTAGCGCGATTGCTTTGGCAATTGCGTATATCGTATTTCTCATTTTGTTCACCAATACGACGGCTTACACGTCTGTTGCCGCCGCACGTGTAGCAGGCAGAAATGCCACAATGATAATTTCATATATTTTAGGCGGAATTTCCACGGCACTTCTCGTCGCCGATACGGCTCTTGACGTGTTTTTGCCCGAGGAATAGGCTCAAAAACAAAGTCAAAGCGATATTTTTATTACTTTGGCTTTATTTATTGCCGTCGCGCACGCGCAGAAGCAAGTTGTGTAAAATGACAAGCTAAAACAAGCTAAAATACAATTGTAATTATGTCGGTAAAATAATTGAAGGAAGGACATCCACATGAAAGTTGTTTTGCAAGATTTGACCAAGATTTTTGAAAGCAGACACGAAAAGGGTAAGGAAGTAATTGCCGTAAACAAGTTTAATTACGAAATTCCCGACGGCAAACTTATCGGTCTTCTGGGACCTTCGGGTTGCGGTAAAAGTACCACGCTGTATATGATCAGCGGTCTGCAAAAGCCCACCGCGGGCAGAATTTTCTTCGGCGAAGAGGACGTTACGGAACTCAGTCCCGAAAACCGCGGCATAGGTCTTGTATTTCAGAACTACGCCCTGTATCCGCACATGACAGTCAAACAAAACATTATGTTTCCGCTTGAAAACCTGAAAGGCGCGGACAAAATGAAGAAGGCGGACATGCTGGAACGTGCTTACCATGTGGCAAAACTGGTGCAGATAGACGAACTTATGGACCGCAAACCGCACGAGCTGTCCGGCGGTCAGCAACAACGTGTAGCAATTGCGCGCGCACTTGTCAAGATGCCCCGCGTACTGCTTCTGGACGAACCCCTGAGCAACCTCGACGCACGCCTCAGACTGCAAACGCGTGAAGAAATCAAGCGTATTCAGCGCGAAACCGGTATTACGACGGTGTTTGTAACCCACGACCAGGAAGAAGCAATGTCCATTTCCGACCAGATTGTGGTAATGAAACTCGGAGTGGTGCAACAAACGGGCGAACCGCAGGCAGTGTACGACAACCCCATCAACCTGTTTGTAGCCAAATTCCTCGGAACGCCGCCAATCAACGTGTTCAAGGGTACGGTCAAGGCGGGCAAACTGTACATCGGCGATGACGCAGTGCTGGATGTGCCGGGTATCGACGACCGCGAAGTGCACGTCGGCATCCGTCCCGAAGGTTTTATCTATGCTCCCGACAGCGGTGTGCTTCACTGCAAACTGTCCAACGTGGAAGTTATGGGACGTGACGTCAGCATCGTTTCCACGCACGAGTTTTCGGAAAACCCCATCATTCGTTCCATCGTCGACGCGGACAACAAAATCGACACGGCAAACCCCGTGGTGCGCTTCAATCTGAAACCGCACAAGGTGTTTATCTTCGACGCCGAAACGGAAGCAAGATTGTACTTTAACAACGAGAGGTAACACAATGGTAGACAATAAACAACAATGGAAGGCGTGGCTGTATTTGTCGCCGGCAATTGTGCTGCTGTTGATATTTACGGTCTGGCCCATCTTCAACACTCTGCGTATGGCGTTCCTCAACGGATATTCGCAAAAAGGCGAACTGGGCGGCGCGGTTTACTCTTTCGGTATCGAAAACTTCAAAAAGGTAATTCAATACAAAGGTTTCCTTACCTGCCTTGGCAACACGGCTTTGCTTACGGTGCTTACCGTACCCATCAGCACGTTGCTTGCATTGCTTATCGCCGTTTGCCTTAACGCAATCGGTCCAATCAAAAAGCTTCTGCAAACGATTTTCTTCCTGCCGTATGTAACAAATACCATTGCAATCGGTATGGTTTTTGCCGCAATGTTCAACATTGTAGGTAACAACATCGGCGAAGCAAATCAGGTAGTAGAAACCGCCGGTATCATCAACAACGTTCTCGGCGTGTTCGGCATTCCGCCTGTCAACTGGATCAACTACGGTTCGAGTTACATTGCAAACATCACCGTAATGACCATTTACATCGTGTGGAACGCACTTCCCTTCAAAATTCTTATTTTGCTGGGCGGTTTGCAAAGCGTAAACAAGCAGTACTACGAAGCGGCAAAGGTGGACGGCACAAGTCGTCACCGCACCTTCTGGCGCATTACCGTACCCCTTCTGTCACCGATGATTGCATACGTAGTAATTACAGGATTTATCGGCGGATTTAAGGAATACAGCAGTATCGTAGGTATCTTTGACGAAAAAATGGGTCCTGTCGGCGCAGCCGGAAGCCTCAACACAATGGTAGGTTTCATTTACAGCAACATCGGCGTACAGGAAGGTCGCGCAAGCGCGGCGGCATTGATTTTGTTCGTAATTATTCTTATCATAACCATAATCAACTTGTGGGTAAGTAAGAAAAAGGTTCACTATTAAGGAGGTAAACTTGTATGGACGACAACAATAAAATCGGTTCCGTCAACGAAAACATGCAAGTTGACGAAGTTCTGGAAGCCTCCAGCGAAACAGACATGGGCGTAAATACGAATCAGGCTGCGGAAACGGTCGTGCCGAAAGACGCAAACACCATGAAGGAGCGCGACATGGGCGAGGTAATGGCTCATCAGCGTGTAATGAAAGTGGTCGTGCAGGTGCTGTTGTATTTGTTCTTGTGCCTTATGGCGATCGGCGTGTTGTTCCCCTTCTACTGGATGATTATCTCGTCCTTGAAGAGTTTCGACGAGTACCGCCTCAGCGTCCCGACGTTCTTTCCGAAGCACGTCTTGTGGAGCAACTACTCCGAGGCATTCAGGCAAGCCAACCTCGGTCAATTGTTCGTCAACACGGTGTACGTCGGTATCGTAAGTACCGTACTCAGCCTTGTGATCACCGTTCTTGCGGCGTTTGCATTTGCCCGTCTGGAATTCAAGGGCAAAAACATCATGTTCGGCGCATTGCTTGCAACAATGATGATTCCCGGCGAATTGTTTACAATCACCAACTTTACAACCGTCGTTAGTTTCGGTTGGCGCAGTACGTTTATCGTACTTATCGTCCCCTTCCTTGTCAGCGTGTTCTACATCTATCTTCTTCGTCAGAATTTCATGCAAATCCCCGACGAACTGTATTACGCAGCCAAGGTGGACGGCACAAGCGACCTCAAATATCTGTGGAAGGTTATGATTCCGTTGGCGTTGCCTACAATTATCAGTATCACCATCCTCAAAATGATGGGCGCGTGGAACAGCTACGTGTGGCCGCGGCTGGTTGTCGGTAACAAGGACATCCTGCACAGCCTTATCACCAACGGTTTGCGCGGTGCGGAATTCCCCGTTCGCGACCCCGTTACCGGCGCGCTCGTGGATGGACAGACCAACATCCCTCAACAAATGGCGGCGGTAGCAATGGTGTCTTTGCCGTTGTTCCTGGTGTTCATTTTCCTGCGCAAGTACATCATGAAGGGTGTCAGTCGCAGCGGTATCAAAGGTTAATCTGCGCACGGCGCATTTTAATAAAATCTTTTCGGAGGAAAACATGAAAAAGTTCTCTGCAATTGTTTTGACAGTTGTTCTTTGCCTGTCGGCAGTGGTTGCGCTTGTTGCTTGCGGTCCTCAAAAGTCCACAAGTAATTTCGAAGTGCCCGATGTCGGTTACGACGGAAGCGAAGTCGAAATCAAGTTTATGAATACTATGGGTAAGGCGCTTAACGACAAACTTACTCAGTACATTGCCGAGTTTAACAAACTTTACCCCAACATCAAGGTTACTGTAGACAACTCTATCAAAAAGTATCCCGACCTGTACAGTGACATCTCGACCAACCTTACGGTCGGCGGTCAACCCAACATTGCTTACTGCTACCCCGACCACGTTGCAGGTTACAATGTAGCAAAGGCTGTAGTTACTCTTGACTCTCTTATCGAAAGCACAATCGAAGTGACGCGTGCCGACGGAAAAACCGAACCTTTGGGACTTACCCAGGCGCAAATCGACGACTATGTAAAAGGTTACTGGGACGAAGGTAAGAGTTACGGCGACGGACTTATGTACAGCATGCCGTACAGCAAATCGACGGAAGTTTTGTACTACAACAAGACATTCTTCGACGAAAAAGGAATTTCCGTACCCGATCACTGGTTCAGCAAGGACGAAAACGACAAAACAAGCGTCGAATACGTTTGTCAGGCAATTCTTAAAGAAGACAGCAACAACTGTATTCCTCTCGGTATCGACAGTGAAGACAACTGGTTTATCACCATGTGTGAACAGTACAAAAGCGGGTACACGTCCTTCAATAACGGTGTTGCCTCATTCGACTTCAACAACGAAACCAACAGAGAATTTGTCAAAAAGTTCTCTGAATGGTACAGAAAGGGTTACTTCACAACACAAAGTATCCTCGGTACGTACACCAGCAGCATCTTCAAGGTTATTCCCGGAGTGAAAGATTATGCCAAGGACGCAGTTCACAGTTACATGTCCATCGGTTCTTCGGCAGGTGCTACATATCAACGTCCCAACGCACTCGAGGACAATAAGTATCCGTTTGAAGTAGGTATCGCTCGTATTCCCCAAATCGACAACGACAACCCCAAGGCAATCAGCCAGGGTCCCAGCGTTTGTATCTTCAAGAAGGACAATCCGCAGGAAGTCGTCGCTTCGTGGCTGCTTGTCAAGTACCTTACAACCAGTGTAGAGTACCAGGCAGAAGTGTCCATGGTAAGCGGTTACATGCCTGTAATCAAGAGCGCGCAGGGAAATGCCGTTTACAATGCATGGTTGGAAAAAGCTAACGGCGGCGCACAAATACAGGCTTTGTCCGTAAAAGTAGGCGTTGCAAACGAAAATTCGTACTACACCAGCCCAGCGTTTGTAGGTTCCGCCGAATCGCGTACCGCAGTAGGTAACCTGATGGTTTCCTGCTTCAAGATTACGGAAAATATCGAACAACAAATCAGCAAAGCGTTCCAGGACGCTATCGACGAGTGCAAATACAAGGCAATGTAATTGTGCCTGCAAGCACGCAAGGAAATTAAGATGAAAAACAGATTGTTTATTTTGTCGGCCATTTTGTTGCTTGTCGCCCTGTTGGCAACTACGTTGCTCGGCTGTCAGCCAGACAAGCCGGACAATGGCGACGACAAACCGATAGAAAGAAAAGACTACGTGAAAGAGTTGAAACTTGATCTCAACTCTTCCACGAAAAAACTGGTAAATGCAAAAATCCGCACGCTCAACGGTCGTCAGATTGGTCTTATCGACGGCGATACGACGCACTTTGCGGAATACGGCAACAATGAATACAGCCCATTCGAGGACAACATCCTTAAGGCGCGTTATCTTGCAATCGACACCCCGGAATCCACCGGCGTAATCGAGGACTACGGCAAGACCGCTTCGGAATTTAACAAGTCCAGGCTTAAGTCTGCGGAATCCATCGTGGTGGAATCGGACAGCGAAACGTGGAACTACGACAACAACGGCCGTGTTTTGTGCTGGATCTGGTATCGTACTTCTGCAGATTCCGAGTATCGCAACCTCAACCTCGAAATTTTGCAGGAAGGTCTTGCATTCGGTTCCAACTCTGGCAACAACCGCTACGGCACAATTTGTCTTGCTGCGCTCAATCAGGCGCGCTCTCTCAAACTGTACGTTTACAGCGGCAAAGAAGACCCCGACACGTACCACGGCGACGCCAAACTGGTTACCGTCAAAACGTTGCGCCTGCACCCCGAAGAATACGTAGACAAAGTTGTCGCGTTTGAAGGCGTGGTGGCTAAGCGTAGCGGTCTTACCGTCTATGCCGAAGAGTTTGACGACGAAACGGCAATGTACTACGGCATTCAGATTTACCTGGGCTACCAGGCAAGCGGTGACGTGCTGGAAATGATGGTGGTGGGCAACAAGGTGCGCATTGTAGGCAACTTCGAGTATTCGCAATTCAGCGACAACTACCAGGTTACCAACCTGCAGTATTTCCCCATGAACCCCGACAATCCGCGCAGCGTCAAACTGCTTGAATCCGGCGTCGAAGTGGGGTATCAATCTGTCACTGCCGAACAGTTTGCAACAGGTACAGTTACCGTCCAGGAAAAAGACGCCGATGCAAAAATATACAAATTTGCCGAACTTGCACTGTATTCCTCGATTTCCGCAAGTAACCTGACGGTTGCAAGCGGCTACACCGAAGATAGCGGTAAAATCAGCCTTACTGTATCCGACGGCAACGATCACACATTCGTTGTCTACACCGAAGCCATCAAGAACGCGCAAGGTGCTGCCTACAAGCATACCGATTTTGTCGGCAAAACTATCAACGTCAAAGGCGTGGTGGACACTCACAACGGCGGTTACCAGATTCGCGTTATCGTTGGTGGCGACATCACTGTCGTTGCGTAGCGCAGTGCAAAGGCTGTTTCAAATTATTTATTAAACATCGGAGCAATGTCGTGTTTGTACAATTAAACACAGACATTTGCCGTGTTTATAAAATTATCAAGGAGAAAAAATTATGAAAAAAAGATTAGCTTTGATTTTGCTGGTTCTTGTAATGTGTCTCTCCGTTGCGTTTGCGGCGTGCGACACAACCAACAATGACAAAAAAGCAGATCTCAAAGCGGCTGCAAATTACGTAAAGGTGCTGTACAGAGACAAAGACGTCGATGTAACCAAGGCATTTACACGTAAAACCACAGTCGCCGTAGACAATGTTTCTTACGACGTTGCATGGTCTGCAAATGTTGGCGATGACAAAGTTAAGATCAGTGCGGCAAACAACGGCGAAGTTACCGTTTCCGCCGACACAACAACCACGGTTACTTTTGAGTTTACTCTTACCGCTACCGTTACCAAGGAAGGTGCAGAAGGAAGCGAAAAGGTTGAATTCAAACACAAAGTAACGGCAAAGCAGTCCGATGACGGCAAAACTTACGTGCCCGAACGCGTTGACCTTGCCACAATCGACACCGCAAAGACGTACAAATTGGTGCAATACAACCCCACCAAGCAAACCAATTACTACTTCACGACGGAAGTGTTCAACACCTACTACTGGTCGGGCGAATCCGACTACAAAAAGGCAGTTGACGTTACCGTTGCAAAGACGGAAAAGGGTTACACCCTGTCAGTGCAGGTTGACGGCGCAACCAAGTACCTTGCATGCAAAGTCAGCAATGCTCACTACAACCTTGTGTTGCAGGACGCTGCCTACACCTTTACTTACAACACCGAAAAGCAAGCCCTTGTTTGTGAAGACGGAACAAATGCAATCGGTAGCTTCGGCAAAAACCAAAGTTACGGTATGACAAAGCTGGATTCCGACACGTCTTTCTTCGCATACATCTGCACGCTTAAGGAAACGGTTGTTGCCCCCAAGACCGCGCAGGAAAAGGCAGACGAAGCTGCTGCTGCTCTTACCGTTGCCGACATCACAAGCAACGAAGACCGCGTACTTCCTACCACAAGTGCAATTCATGACGACGTAACAATCACCTGGGCACTTGAACAAAACACTCTCGGCATCACTCTTGCAGCCGACGGCAAAACCCTGAAGATTGCTTCCATGCCCACGACGGACAGCACGATTAAACTTACCGCAACCCTTTCTTGCGGCACCAACGGCAAGGCTACGAAAGAAATCACGGTAAATGTCAAGGCTGTCAGCGCAATCAAGGCTCAGTACGAAGCAAGCGTTATTACCGCACCCAAGGCGGAAACGGCTTACTTCCTTGCTTTGTACTTTGCAGGTAACGACGACGTTGCCGAAGGTATTTACTACTTCACAGGTGCTATGGAAGATGGCAAAACTTACAGTCTTGAAACAACAACGGACAAAGCCAAGGCAGGAAAGGTTTACCTTGAAACCGCAGGCAGCGCATATCGTCTGTACTTCCTTAAGGACGGCGTTAAAAACTACATCGAACTTATCGCGCAGGGCAATGGTGCCGCAAGCCTCCAGGTAAAGACGAAGGCTACCGAGAGTGCTACCTGGACGTTCAACAACGAATACAACATTCTGACCGGTAAGTACAACGGAACAAACGACGGTTTCCTTTCCGGTTACACAAACAGTAAGGGTAAACTTTACACGGCAATCCGCGGACGTGAAATGGACAACATTGAAAAGCGTTCCTATCCCGCACGTTTGCTGTCGGCAGAAATCACCGACGAAGAAGCTGTTGCCGCTACGAAAGAAAGCCTTACTTTGAATGCAAGCTACGGCGACACGTTTACCGTTCCTACAACGGGCGAACACGGAACTGCCATTGCATGGGCTCTTAAGGAAGCTAATGACAAGGTTACCGTAAACAACGGAACTGTTTCTTTCAACATCACCGAAACCACAAACATTACTCTTGTTGCTACAATCACAAAGGGTAGTGCTTCTGCCACAAAAGAATTTGCAATTTCCCTTCTTAAGGAAACGCCCAAATTCACCGTTACGTGGAACGACGCAACTATCACATCGGTAAAGAACGGCGAAGCGACTGTTGCAAGCGGCGACCAGGTTGACCTTAATACAACCCTTACGATTACCGTTGCTCCTGCCGAAGGTATGAAACTTGCTTCTTACAAAATCGGCGAGGGTGAAGCAGTTACTACCGTTGCAGGTAAAACAAGTTTTGAAATTGTCGTAACGGCTGATACAGCTCTCAGCGTACAGTACGTTGAACAATATCCTACAAAGACAATTGCCGAATTCAAGAAAGCCGACAAGAATACCGAATACAAAGTTACCGGTATCGTAACCAATATGGACGGCAAGGCAATCTTTATTCAGGAGATGGGCGGAGACGCACTCTATTTGTGGGACTACGGAACGCATGCCGAAGGCGTAGCCATTGGCAAAAAGGTTACATATCGTGGCAAACTCAGCGAGTACAAAGGTCTTTTGCAAATGTCAAACCCCACACTTGTAAAAGTTGAAGATGCCGCAGCAGATGAAAAGATCGAAGCAACTGTTCTTGACGAAACCAAGTACAAGGCACTTGTTGCAAACGACGCTGCAAAACTTGTCACAATCAATGACCTTGTGTATCAGGACGGTTCCATTGCAGTAAAAACAAACATCAACTTCAAGCTGGGCGAAACGTTGGTTGCTGTCCGTTTTGAAGCCAACGGTGACTCTGCAAACATTATTGCCGCTTTGAAAAACATCAAAGCCGGTGACAAAATCAGCCTTGAAAATGTTAACCTCAGTTGGTTTGAGGGTCCTCAAGCAATAATTAGTCTTACAGCTTCTATTAAACTTCCCACCCTTACCACAGCAGAAAAGATTGCACGCGTAAAGGCTGCGCTTGAAAGTAAAACGGTTAATGTTACAAAAGCAGGTGAAGAAGTTGCTTTGCCTACATACGAAGGAATTACGATTACATGGACAATTCCTGCCGACGCAACGGTTATCGCACTTAGTACTGACGGACTCAAAATTGTTGCAGCAACTCTTCCTGCAGAAGAAACAGAAGTTACGGTAGCAGGTAAGTTTAAAATCGACAACGAAGACGGTCTGGCTGAGGTTAAGGTAAAGGTAAGCAAGGACGGTTATGTTGCCCCGAGCGTTGTTGCAACGTTTACATTCGCTCCAAGTTCAAATACCAGTGAACACAGTGATGGTTCTTCAACTCCGACCTATACTGCTGAAGTTGATGGTTATTCGTTGAATATTTCTAACGGCACCGGTCTTTGCCAAAAGGCTAACGATGCTAAAGGAAACGGCGCATTGAAACTTGGTACGAAAAAGGCTGCCGGTGCATTCAAAATTACCGTCGATGCAACTAAAGTTAAATCTATTAAAATCTATGTTGCAGGATACAAAAATAATGCTTGTAAATTTACCGTAAACGGTGGTGAGACTCAAACAACCACGTCAATTTCTGATAATGGCGAGTACGACTGCTTTGAAATTGTCGTACCAGAAGACGGTGTTATTAGTTTTACAACAGTCAACGGTGGTTTCCGTGGAATGATTAATAAAATCGAATTCCTTGGTTAATCGTTTTACAGCAAAACACGAATAAATAAAAGGGGCAGGCTACGGCTTGCCTCTTTTTGTTTGCTTTTTGTCGATTGTCCGTGTGTTCAAATTCAACGACCGACGAAAATTAAAGTTAACTTGAAGAATATTTATTGTGCACAAGTTCAATAGCGAAATAGTGCACTTTCGACAAAGTTTTTGCTGTTGTGACCGAAAAAGTGAAACAAAATACAAAGTTTTTGCTGAAATTCCGTAAAAACTCCGTCGCAAAGGTGAAGTTTTTGTTGTTTTTCCGTAAAAACTTTCTTCTTCGTTCCGAGTGGTAAACGTTTGCGTAATCGTTACCCACTGCATTCAGTCGCACTCAAAAAAAACGCGCGCAAAACGCGTGCAAAAAAATTACGGTAAAATTTGCAAAACAATTGTCAAACAGTTGCACTTTGATGGCAGTTGTGCTACAATACATCAGTAAGACTTCGGGCGGTCCTCTGGCACTTGCGCATGAACGCTTAGTTAACAAATATTTTTGGAGGAAAAGTCATCATGGACATCATCAAGCAAATCGAAGCAGAATCTTTGCGCGAAGTTGCCTCTTTCAACGTGGGCGACACCGTACGCGTCAACTTCAAGGTTATCGAAGGTAACAAGGAACGTATCCAGGCTTACGAAGGTATCGTAATCGCTCGCAAGCACGGCGGTCTGCGTGAAACATTTACCGTTCGTCGTATCAGCAACGGCATCGGTGTGGAACGTACATTCCCCGTACACAGCCCCAAGATCGACAGCATTATTGTTGTACGCAAGGGCAGTGTTAAACGCGCCAAGTTGTACTACCTGCGTGAACGCACCGGTAAGGCAGCAAAAGTCAAGAGCGGCAACTAATAAATGGCAACAAAAGCGGCAGGCATCGCAAAGGTGCTTGCCCTTTTTATTACTGCCGCGCCGCCGTCAAAATGAGCGCAGTATTGTGTTTTTGGTAGTCAAACACTTGTCTTTTGGGCGCAAAATTGTTATACTGTAATGTGGAATGGTGAAGTGGCGTTTGTGTGTTTTTGCACCGACAATCCAATCCGCGCAACGGACAAATTAGCACAAAGAGGAGAGTTTTATGCTGGCGTTGGTAAAAAGTCTTGGGCTTAAAGGTATCGACGGTTTTCCCGTTCAGGCGGAAATCGACCTGCACAACGGCATGCCGAGTTACGACATAGTGGGGCTTGCGGACACTTCCGTCAAGGAAAGCAAGGAACGCGTTCGTTCGGCAATGAAGTACAGCGGCTACAACTATCCTGTGGCTTCCGTCGTAATCAATCTTGCACCTGCCGACCAAAGGAAAGAAGGCACGATGTACGACCTGCCTATTGCCATAGGTATGCTGGCGGCAAGCAAACAAATTCCCTACGAACAACTTCGTCACGACATCGTGTTTCTCGGAGAGTTGTCGCTAAATGGCGAAGTGCGCCGTGTAAACGGCATTTTGCCGATGATTATTTCCGCGCGTCAGCAGGGTGAAAAGGTGTTTGTAGTGCCAGCAGGCAACGCCGACGAGTGCGTATTTATCGAAGGCGCGGAAATCTACGCCGTCGGTAGCCTCTCTCAGGCTGTAAGCATTGCGCTGGGTACGTCGGACATTGCGCCGCTTGCGATCCGCAACTGGACAAGCGACGTCGAAACTCACCACGCAGACAACGACTTTAAGTATGTCAAGGGGCAGTACGCCGCCAAACGCGCAATGGAAATAGCCGTTGCAGGCGGTCACAACATACTGCTTATCGGGCCGCCGGGTGCAGGCAAAACCATGATGGCGCGCGCAGTGCCGTCCATTATGCCGTCGCTTACCTTTGACGAAGCCCTTGAAGTTGCCAAGATACACAGCGTATGCGGCAAACTGGACCATGGGTTTATCTACCAACGCCCGTTCCGCACGCCTCACCACAGCAGTACAATGGTGGCGTTGACTGGTGGCGGCAACAAGGCTCGCCCGGGCGAAATAAGCCTTGCGCACAACGGTGTGCTGTTTCTGGACGAGTTGCCCGAGTACAGCCGCCAGACGTTGGAAACCTTGCGCCAACCCCTTGAGGACGGCGTAATTACCGTGGCGCGCAACGCCATATCCGTCACCTATCCTGCCGACTTTATGCTTATTGCCAGCATGAACCCCTGTCCGTGCGGCAACTACGGCAGTGCCACTGCGGAATGTACCTGCAGTCCGTCGCAGATACACAGGTATCTCGGCAAACTGAGCGGACCGCTGCTTGACCGCATTGACATACACGTGGAAGTTGACAACGTTACGTACGACGAACTGCAAACCGACGACCTTGCCGAGGACAGCGCAACCATCCGCGAGCGCGTAAACCGTGCCAGAGCGGTGCAGGAAGCACGCCTTGGGGCAAGCGGCAAACATACAAACAGTCAGATGTCACCGTCGGACATCAAAAAATATTGCAAAATCGACCATCAATCTACGGAAATGTTGCGTGAAAGTTTTGAAAAACTCAATCTTTCCGCGCGTGCCTACAACCGCATACTTAAGGTTGCGCGTACCATTGCCGACCTTGATGGCAGCGAAAACATCACAAGCCGACACATTGCCGAAAGGT
>ULVD01062733.1_pt1 | contig 32804 bp, 32 predicted proteins | sample 1959101 | NCBI WGS metagenome assembly ULVD01 (sample SAMEA4835777, study PRJEB28245) | human gut metagenome | biome: gut microbiome; material: fecal sample | place: Denmark | collected 2008
AATATTTTATAATATTTTTTTGATAAAAACAAGATCGAAAGGAGAATTTATGAAAAAAAGTTATACAGAAGAAGAAATTCAAAATTTAGCTAAATCTACAATTGGAAAGTCTTTTAATGAAATTGAAAAAATATTTTCAAATAATAAAAATAAAGATTATAATATTACTGAAGAGATACCTAGTTATGTTATGGAAGAAGAAGTTCAATATGGTAAAGTGAAACAAAATAAAGCCTATTTTGGCCACACTTTTGAAACTAATGTTTATAATTATGATATTAATTCTACTTCAGCACCAGATTTTGAAGAAGCTGGTGTTGAATTGAAAGTAACTCCATACAAAAAAAATAAAGATAATACGTTGTCTGCGAAGGAAAGGTTAGTTTTAAATATTATTAATTATATGGATGAATATAAACATACATTTTTTACCAGTCATTTTTGGCATAAAAACAGTAAGATACAAATTATATGGTATTTATATGAACCAGATAAAAGCAAAAAAGATTTAAAGATTACGCATGAAAAATTATTTACTTTTCCTGAAGAAGATTTAAAAATCGTGATTGATGATTGGAATACAATTATAAAAAAAATAAAAGAAGGAAAGGCACATGAAATATCTGAAGCTGATACAATGTATTTAGGAGCTTGTACCAAGGGCGCAAACTCTCAATCATTAAGACAGCAACCATTTTCCTCAATAAAAGCCATGCAAAGAGCATTTTGCTTAAAAACCTCATATATGACACAATTGGTAAGAAAGTATATTGGCAATTACAAAGATGTGGAAAAAATTATTGGTAATAAAGATATTACATTTAATGAATTTATTGATAATGTTGTTAATAAATATAAAGGAATGACGCAAAAACAATTAATGGAAAAATTTAACATTGATTCAACTGCAAAAAATCTTAATGCTATGATAATAAGTAGAATGTTTGGAGTTAAAAGTAATTTGAGTGAAACGGATGAATTTTTAAAAGCAAATATTGTTCCCAGAACCATAAGAATAGAGAAGAGTGGAAGAATTAAAGAATCTATGCCATTTCCTGCGTTTAAATTTATAGAAATTGCATGTCAATCATGGGAAAATTCTGAATTTAGAGAAGAGTTGGAATCGACTAAATACATGTTTTTTGTATTTAAAATGATTAATGACGAATATGTTTTTGCAGGAATAAAATTATGGAATATGCCAGAACAAGATATAGAATTAGAAGCAAAACTTGTTTGGGAGCTAACATATAATTGCATTGTTACTGGAAATATAGTTAAGGAAATAGATAAAAATGGTAATAGAATAACTAAATTTCCTGGGATGTCTGATAATAAAGTTTGCCATGTCAGGCCGCATGCTAAGGACTCAAGTGATACATTTGATTTACCTGTGAGAGATAAGCTAACAAATTTGGCGAAATATACTAAGCATTGTTTTTGGTTAAATAATAAATATTTAGAAGAAATTTTAAAAGAGTTTATATAAAATTAAAGAACTTATTTAATATCTTTGTTTTCTAAACTTACTTAATAATGTCATTTTAGCTTACATTATAACACTCTCTTTCTTTACATTGACTTTTAATTTATTTACGATATAATGATTATAATATAGCAATAGTTCTAAGAGATGAACTATTTGATGCTAAAATACTATATTCAGTTTATGAGTATAGTATTTTTTTGTAAGGAGGAGTTGTTATTTAGAGTTATATAAATAAAAAAATAGGTACCAATAAATTATCAAAAAATAAGTATTTTAGGTAACTAAAAAAGAAGATTTATGTGTGAAATGAGGGCACAAAATTACAATTTTGTTAACACGAAAGTATGACAAATGTATAACCATTTGTGTACCAAACTGCTATTTTTAATGCAAAATTTGTTATTTTCAGTTAACCCAAAAGTATGACAAATATTTTAATGTATGACAAAATAGTCTTTCACAAGCCCTTTAAAATAGGGCTAAATTCCTCGCTGGGGAGTTGTTTGTCTGCCATCCTTATCCTGCTAAAAATGTACTCGCGGAATATTAAAAAAAATAGAGAAATTAGGACACAGTTTTTGTGTCCACTTTTTGTATAAAAGTATTAAAAGAATCTTATTAAGGAGGAGTGATTTATAAGATGTAAAAGAAAAATAATTTTAAGTTTTAGGAATATATTTAAGTATGAAACCAAAAGGGGTAGGTTGGTATGATAATAACTGAAACTTTTAAAAATGGTGGTAAAGATATATCAACTTTATTACAAGAATATGTATGTTTAATACTTAAATATAAAGATGAAAATAATAAAATAAATGACACAAATGAGGGTAAGAGAGTTATAATGGAATCGGCAAACAAGATGCTATGCAAAAGAAAGGAGAATAATGTATAGCACAGTAAAACCACCATCATTTTATAATGTAGGAATATACATAAGATTATCGCAAGAAGATGAGGATAAAGCACATAAAAGAGAGTCTGAAAGCGAAAGTGTATTAAATCAAAGAAGTTTACTTATGAACTTTTTGAGGGATAATGGATTTGTTTTAACTGATGAGTATGTTGATGATGGATATTCAGGTACTAACTTTGATAGACCAGCATTTAAAAGATTACTTGAAGACATAGAAAAAGGAAAAATAAATTGTGTCATAACTAAAGACTTATCAAGATTAGGTAGAGATTATATCAAATGTGGTTATTATATAGAGCAATACTTTCCATTAAAGAAAGTTAGATATATTTCTATACTTGATAATGTAGATACTTTTCTAGATTCTGCAAATAATGATATAGCACCTTTTAAAGCTTTATTTAATGATATGACTAGTAAAGATACATCAAAGAAAATAAAATCAATATTAAGAGATAAAAAAGTGAAAGGTAAGTTTATAGGTAGTAAACCAAGTTTTGGCTATATGAGAGATCCACTTGATAAAGGACATCTAGTGCCAAACCCAGATACAGCATGGATAGTAAAAAGAATATTTAATGAAGTATCAAGAGGAGATAAAATATCAGATATAATTGAAAGATTAAATAATGAAAATATTCCAACACCAAGTGCATATAAACAAATAAAAAAATCAAAAAGACAACTAAATGGATATATCTGGACTTGTAGTACGATTAATAAAATATTAAAAAATAGGATGTATACTGGTGATATGATTCAAAATGTTCAAACAAAATTAAACTATAAGTCACAAAAGAGAATATGTCTTTCTAGTGAATATTGGATAATTGTAGAAAATACTCATGAACCATTAGTAGATAGAGTAATATTTAATCAAATACAGACAAGTGCTAATAGAACTAGAACAGTAAAATTAAACCGTCCACAGAGGTTATTAGAAGGCTTACTTTATTGCAAAGAGTGTGGCAATAAGTTAACGGTTAGTTATAGAGAAAAACGAAATTACTGGTCTATAAATTGCAACAAATATTCTAGAAGTCCAAGACAAAGATTATGCGAACCACACTTTTCAGAGTATAATAGTTTTGAAAAAATAATTTTAAATCAAATCAAAAAAACTTGTAAAAAGTATATAGAAAAAGTTGATATTGATGATTTAGTATCTAATGTAAAAAGTGAGAAGGATAACAAGGAAGATTTGATTATAGAAAAACAAAAATTAGAAAGTAATATCAAAGAACTACAACTAAAAATAGATGCTTTATATGAAGATAAATATAATGGGATAATCTCAGTTGATACTTATACAAGATTATCTTCTAACACAGAAAAATTAATAAGGACATATAATTCTAGAATAAAAGAATTAGAAAATTCTATTAATGAAGTTCCTAAAAAACATAATGATGAAGAAATAAAACGAAAAATCAAAGAATTAATTAGTATGAAAAAACCTACTAGAGAATTATTATTTATACTAGTAGATAAAATAATTGTTGATAAAGACAAAAATGTAGATATAGTTTATAAGTTTAGTGTATAAAATTATGATTTAGACTTAATACTATCATATTTATTAAAATTATAATACAAATAATACTGTGTAATATAAAAATGTATGTAGACATTAATAGTTTAATCATATATTTGGCCGGTTAATACCAAAATTGCAATAATTATGCTATAATTATATTGAGGTGATAACTATGGCAGTGCCAGAATTTCAAAGTTTTATGTTACCAGTTCTTCAATTATTTAGTGATAATAATATGCATACTACAAATGAATGTATGAAGGCAGCAATAGATTGTTTTAAATTAGATGAAAGTGATATAAAATTAACTGTTCCAAGTGGAAAACAAACTTTAGTGGCTAATAGAGTTTATTGGTCATTAACATATTTAAAAAAGTCTTTATTGTTAGAAACTGAAAGAAGAGGAGTATATAAAATTACTAAAAGAGGTAGTCAACTATTAGAAACAAAACCTAATAGAATTGATAAAAAATTGTTATCTAGATATGAAGAATATCGTGTTTTTAGCAATCAAGAAAATGATACTAATGTTGTAAATGCTGATAAAATAGAAGAAATTACTCCCGAGGAAAATATAGATAGAATACATAAAAAGATAACTGAACAATTGGCAGATGATTTATTAGAAATAATATTTGATAAAGATCCCTATTATTTTGAAAGGCTAGTGATGGATGTCCTTACTAAAATGGGATATGGAAATTCTGATGATAACTCTAATACTGTTACTAAAAAATCTGGGGATGAAGGTATAGATGGAATAATAAATCAAGACAAATTAGGTCTAGATAAAATTTATATTCAAGCAAAAAGATGGAAGGACAATGTTGGAAGACCACAATTACAAAATTTTGTGGGTGCGTTATCAGCCAAAAAGTCAAATAAAGGAATTTTTATTACCACATCTGATTTTACAAAAGAAGCAAAGGATTATGCGACAAATTTATCACATACAATAGTTTTAATAAATGGAAATCAATTAGCAAAGCTTATGATAGAACATAATGTAGGAGTTCAAATAAACTACTCTTATGATATCAAAAAAATTGATAATGATTATTTTGAAATGATTTAAAAATTAACTACATTCTACGACTTCGGGGGTGGGGACGGTGCAGAAGTAATCTATGCTCTTAGAAATAACAGTACTCTTTCTAAAAAGATTCTTAATGAACTAGAAAAAGAAGGACAAAATGTTAGAAAGTATTATCAACAAAGATTACCAAGCAATCCGATAAAAGATTATTACTTCATGCAAAGAAATACACCGAATAATGAAACAATAACAGTAGAATATGGATTCATTGATAGTCCAAAGGATGATGTTGAACAAATTGAAAAAAATTATAAAAATTATGTAGAAGCTGTAATAAGAGCTTTAGCTGACTACAAAGGATTTAAATATACACCACCACTTGGAAGTGATTATTATACAGTAAAAAAAGGCGACTCACTATGGAGTATTGCTAATAAATATGGAATAACTGTTAAAGAGTTAAAAGAAATAAATAAATTAACTAGTAACACACTAAAAGTAGGACAAACACTAAAACTTACCAAGAATGATGAAATGATACCAGAAGACTATTTAATATATAAAGTTAAAAAAGGCGACTCATTATGGGATATAGCTAAAGAATATAACACGACAGTAGACACTTTAAAGAAAATAAATAATTTGTCAAATGACAAATTAACAGTCAATCAACAATTATTTATACCTAAAAACAATAATTCAAGTGTAAAAAATACTGGAGAAATAAATTATGTAGTTCAAAAAGGTGATAATCTATGGACTATAGCAAATAAATACGATACAACTATAAATGATATTAAAAATTTAAATAATTTAAAAACTAATACACTTCAAATAGGACAAGTACTAAAAATACCAGGTTCAACAAACTATAATACTTATGTTGTTAAAAAAGGTGACTCATTATGGAAAATCGCAGACAAATATGGAACTTCAGTAAATAAACTAATGACAATAAATAATTTAGATTCAACAGTCTTACAAATAGGTCAAAGTTTATTGATTCCTACAAATTAATAGTATACTAAACATATGCTATTTTTTTACATCTATACAAAATAATAAGAATATGGTAAATTAATCAATACAAATAAAACATTTGATAAGAGATTATTGGCTAAAAAAAGATAATTTTAAAGTATCATCGCAAGTAAAAAAATCAATTCTATCATTTATAATGTACGTAAATATGTAAAGTAATTCAAGAATTTTTTTTTAAGATATGTTTTGGTATGATACAATAATAAGAAATTATGTTATGGAGAAGTAGTATGGATGAATTAGAAATAAAAAAACAAGTAAATGCAATTTTAAAAAAATCACACGATGATTCAAAACTTGACTACTGTTTGTGTTGTAGAAAAAAAAGTAACAAGTTTTTGCAATTCACATTCTCTTCCAAGATTTATATTGAAAAATATAAGTAATGATGGATATGTACTAACATCAAATAATTATTTTAAAATGCCCTTAATTGACAATAAAAAAGGTCTAAATAGTAGTGGTACTTTTAAAAGAATTTGTAATGAGTGTGACAATAACAAATTTAAAAATTATGAATCATTAGAACAATTGCTATCCTATCCAAGAAAAAAGTTGATGACTCAGATTGATTTAAAAAACACTTTGAGAATGTATGATAAAAGACTAAGTGAAATAGAATTATACAAAAACTTATTATCAATGGAAGGTGAAGATTTATTGAAATATGAAATGATGGAGAAACAAAGAATTAATTATTTGGATTTAAATGAAATTAAAAATGAATTACAAAGAGATTTAAATATTTTATCTAAAAATTCTTCATCAAGCTTTGAACTAATATTTTGGGAAAAATTGAATTATGTTACACCAATTGCTTTTCAAGGGCATTTAGCTTTAGTTGGTGATCTTAAAGGAAATATTATTAACGATATTTACAATAAAAATCCAAACTATATTATAGAAAATATCAACGTTTGTATTTTCCCTTTGCAAAAAGAAACGATAGTTATGATGTTTGTTAATAAAGATTATAAAAAATATAAAAATTTTATTACCCAATTTAAGCATCTAACAAAAGAAAATAAATTAAAACTTATTTCTTACATAATTTTTAATTATAGTGAAGATTTTTTTGTCTCAAAAATGGCAACTAATGAAATTTTAAATAATAAAGATTTAGATATAATAACCCAAAATGTAACTGACTTTTATGCTTTTGATGAAGAAATGGAAAAGAAAGCAAAAAAAGAGAAATATCAAGAATTAAAAAAATATATTTTATTTCCAAATTTACTTGCAAAAGAGTACTCAATTTTAAATAATTTAACACAATAGCAATTAAAAATAATCACAAATAATATGAAATTTTAATAAAGTTACTAAACAAAAAGCATTAATAAATTCATTAATGCTTTTAATCTTAATTATTGCCACTATTTTCTTCTAAATAAGCCTTATCAATTATATCAATAATATCTTCATCATCTGTATTTAGTTCTTTTTTTAATTGATCTAATAATTCATTATTAGTATTCATAATAACTCTTCCTAATTCAATTAAATTATCTTCATGAACAAACTTAACACTAGCAATCTCAAAACATAATGATACTTCATCAGTATATTTCTTAAATTCATTTTCAAATAATTTATCATCATTTTTAATATTTTTTAATTCATTAATTAAATTATTAAATGCGTTATTAAGTCTTGCTTGAATCATAAGAGATAAATGATCTAAAAATCTATAATATCTATCTCCTTCAAGACTAACCTGTAAACAATTTAGTCTTGTAATAATGTTTTTATCGTATGCTTCTTCACCTAAAGATTCAATAAAATTCACTAAATCATAATATGAAATCATAATTCACCTCGTTCCTTATTTTCTTCTAGTGGAGGTTCTAAATCCCAATCAGGTATTTCAATAATCTCGTTATTATCATTATTATCTTTTATATTTTCATTTTTTATATCTTTTTCAGATTTGTTATTTTCTTTATCCATATAAACCTCCTACTTAAAATCAATATAATCTTTTTCGTCAAATGTACCTAAATACTCTAAGAATTCATCTTTATATTTTAAATTCTTTTTACATATGTATTTTATATCAACAATTTCAGCCAATACATTATTAAGCTCAAACAAATATTTATTTAATGTTTCATTGTAATCTTTTATTATATCTTCTCTATTTCTTGATATATTTAACAAGAAGAACATAAGCATAAATCCACCAACAATTACGACAGATAAACCAACATAAAATTTAATAAATGTAAGTATTATTCCAATAACTATAAATATTGCACAATAAATCGTTTTAGGAGAGTTATATCTTTGCAATTGAGATTCTTCAGCAAAAGGTTTTTTAACATAATCAGTAAGTGAATCTTGAAGCTCTTTTTCATTACTACCATCTTTTGTTATACCAACCCATTCATTAATTCTAATTTCAAATTCCTCGTCTAAAACACTATCATTATTAAATACTCTTTCATAACCTCCAACTATATTATTTTTAACAAAATAAACCGCTAATCTTTTAATATTTAAAGAAACATCATTTCTACTTAACAAGACATCATTTAAATCTAAATAGAAATTATCATTACTATTTATAAAATTATCATAGGTTTTATATTTTAGTTCAACTTCATCCATATTTCCATGGCATTCAATAATAAGTTTATTTTTTAATATATTTCTTCTTAGTTCTAATTCTTTATCACTATAATCATACAATAACGTATTTAAAATTTTATCTTCGTTGATATCATTATCAAAATTATTGATTAGCCCTAAGAAATCAGCATAAACATTATTAAATGAGTAATACAATTCTAAGTTCTTTTTAATCTTATTAAAACTTCTAACATATAATTTAGAATATGGGTATTCATTTTCATCAATAATATTTAGTCTGCTTCTAAAAAAATTCTCCCATTTATTTACAACTTTATTTTCAATTTCCCCGCTTTTAGATTTATTTACCCAATTATTTATATAACTATATAATTTATCTTCAGTTTCATTATCATTAACATAATAACTAAGTATATTTATGACACCAATAACATCACTATTCATATTAGAAGGATTTTGGTTATCTAAATAGCGTTTTAACCACTTAATAGCAGTATTATTTCTATTTAACTTAAAGTAAATTACACTAAACAATAATGATGTTTTATTATCATTCAAATCAAGAGCTTTATTTATAGATTTACGAGCTAATTTTTTTTCATTTTTTAACCAAGCACAAATTGCGACAAGTATATGTACTAAATAGTACTTAGAATTACTTAAATGTGCTTGTTCACTTTGTGTTAACAATTTATTTTTTTCAATATAGCCTTTTTCTAAATCATTAACAATTTCACTAACTTTATTACGAATAACATCATATTGACCATATTCTTCACTTAACTCGTCTTCATAATTTTTAAGTTCCATTTTAGCATTACTTACATATGTATTTCCTCTAACTTCAGATATAAATGTTTTAATTTGTCTTTCAAGTGAATCTATATTAGACTTAACTGAATTAAATTGTTCTTTAAAATCATCTACTTGATCATTTATATCATCAACATTACTAGCAATAACTTTCATATTTTCAGTTAGTGTATTTAAATCTGATTCAAGTGAGCTAGTATCTTTTTTTTGAGTTGTACCAAACATTGCCATAAATCCACCTCTTATTCTATATAGATTATAACATAATAAGAAGTAAAGTGATAGTTATTTTAATGTAAACTTAGTAAAGTTCATTACATACACCAGGGTCAGGAGCATAGAAGCAGTGGCCTTTATATCGACCAGTATTTCTCTGATTAAACCAAGTGCTTTTACAGTCTTCATTCTTTTTGGGACCATAGAACCATAATGCATTAGTAGCAGGGTAGTAGTATTCACCTTTTAATACTCTTTTAGCAAGTTCTTTTTCTTTAGTAGTAGCACTTCCACTATTAAAAAGACTACTATTAGTACCAACAAATCCACCTGGTTTTTGATACACTACATCAGTTATACTTCTTATATTTTTAAAGTCCAAACAATTAGCAATAGCTCTATTAACTATTACATTTCCAACCATAAGCATTGCAAGATCACCTTCAGCAAGAGCCTCAGCTCTCATAAGTCTAGCACATAAATCTAATTCCTTAGTAGAATATTTTATAAGCATAAAATCACCTAATATATTGTATGCATAAAAGAAAAATGTTGATTTGTTATAATTTATATTGTATAATTAAATTGCTTTCGAAAAAAGAGCTATAAAACTAGAATGCTTTTAAAAAGAGCTACGTAGGGGTATGGTGTCAGTGGTAGCATGCCGGTCTCCAAAACCGTTGGGGAGGGTTCGAGTCCTTCTACCCCTGCCATATAAGTAATTTAGTCTGATTATTTCAGGCTTTTTTATTTTGAAAAATGTGATACAATAATGCATAAAAAGAGGCGAGTATGTATTACGATATAAAATATAATGATAAAGATGATGAATTTATAGATGACTTAAGTCTTCAAATGAGAATAGAAAGATATATTAAGAATCACTTTTATCCAGCAATAACAATATCAACACTACTTCCTATATATTTAATTGGAGGAGGTATTAGAGATTTGATGAATGCTAGACATCCAAAAGATCTGGATTTTGTTGTTTTAGGTAATGATAAAGAATGGATAGAAAAAGTATTTGAAGCATTTAAAATAACGCCAAGAAGAAATAAGTTTGGTGGATATAAATTTGAATTTGATGGTACGACAATAGACTTGTGGTTAACAAAAGACTTATTTTCATCAATACAGTATAATGTTGATGGTTTACTATATGACATAAAAACTAGAAGACTTATTTCTCTTACATATAATGATTTTCAAGAAAATGGTTTGAAACTTGTAAACGAAGAAAATAACATTCAAAATGGAAGAGAACTAAAACTTCGTAAATTTGAACAAGAACAAAGAAAAGAATAAAACATAAAAGATACTACACAGTCTTAGTAGTATCTTTTTCTAAAGAATGAGTTTTCTCTAAAAAGTCATTTAAAAATACTAATTCATCAATATATTTCTTTTTTTCAGGGTTAGAAAGACATTTCCTTCTTATATCAACAATCATATTTAACATATTAAAATCTTTACCATATTTGGAGGAAACAACATGAGATATTTTATCTAAGCTTACCCCTCTATAAGGAAAAGTGTGTAGGTTCCATTTGTCAGTTTGTATATTTGTAAAATCTGAATAAGGTCCATACATCATCATAAAAGCAGGTGAGAATGACAAATTATCTTTATTAAAACTATTTCTTTTAACTTCATCAATATCATCAAAAATAAAATCTTTTCCTTCTTCTAAATCCAAAGTAAAATATTCAAAACTTTTACACATTTCAAGAAATCTAGCATATGTTTCATTAATAATTTCTTCAGTAAAAATAGAGCCATTAGCAAAATCATTCTTAAACATATAAAATCTTTCTTTAGACCAATTTTCATTATTTTTTCCTAAATATTTTTCTTTTCCAATATTCCAACCAATCCATCTTATCCATACATCAGCAATTCTAAGAAGATTTATTGGTCCTTCAACAAAAAACACTTTAGGATTTTCTTCTACTCCAATAGCATTTTCCCCTTTTTCAGCTTTAAATCCATCTTTTTTAATTCTTTCAAACATAGTTTTTGGTGCAAAATGAAAAAAAGTCTTATTAAGAATTTCATCATTATCTAAAATATCCTGTAATTCAACCGTTTTCATAATTAAATCATAACATAAATACAAAAATCATACAAAATAAATCACATACATTTACATATTAAGTCATAATATTAAGTAATGAAAGAAAAAATAAAAGAAAAAATATTAATAATATTAAATACTGAAGATGATACTGAAAGTTTTACTTTAGAAGAGATAGAATCAGGAAAAATGTTAAGTTTAGTGGCATATTTAATACCTCTAATTCCTTTCATACTTTCAAAAAAGAATAATTATGTTCATTATCACACAACAAATGGCATGAATTTACTATTCACTTATTTAGTATTTCTAATTATAAAAAGAACTCTATCATATATTTTTGGAACACCATGTGATTTAATTAACGGAATAAAATGTATGATTTTACCTTTAACATTAAGAATTATTTTTTCATTAGTAAATATGTTTTTTAGTTTTATTATATTATATGGAATTTTAAATGTATGTAATAATAGAGCAAAAAAGTTACCTTTAATTGATAAGATTCATTTTTTTAAATAGACAACCTAATAATAGTATGTTATAATAAGCCGCATTAAAGGGGATATATGAAAAAGTTTGATAAGATTAAACTAGGTAGAATTGTGTTAGATGAAAATACAAATAAAAAATTTTTAGATTTTGAAAACAATCAAGATATTTTTTGTGATGGTACAATATCAGAATATTATACTGCTTTATATAATTATGTAAAAAAAGTAGTGTATAATTCTAGAATATCTGGTGAAATGATATTAAATAAAACTTTTGTGAGTAATGTATTAAGAATAATTAAAGATGATATTTTAGTTAAAAATAAATTAAGTGAGTTAGTATATTTAGAGTTAGTTCATTATATTTATGTTTATTATGAAACAATTAATATTATTAAACTTTCTGGATTATGGCCATATAATGAAGAAGATGAAAAAGTTCAAATAGAAGCAGTAAACTTACTTGAAAAACAAATTGATGAAATAATAGACTTCTTAATAGATATAGATTATGATAAAAGAGTTATGGAAATTTTAGAACCATTCAAGAAACTAACTAAAAAAGAAGAACATTTATCAAAAGAAGAATTTGATACATTAGATTTAATTTTTTCAACGGCTCATAATATTCCTCAAGAATATGTAGATTTATACATGAAAAGTATCATGAAGGATTCACAAGTTCCATCAGAAGATTCATTAAAAAACGCCATATCAAGTTTTATAGGTAATCATGCATATAAAAATGGAAGTTTTTGTTTCACTGATATATGTAACTTAAAAATAGGCACACTAGGTAGTTATGAAAATCATGTTATATCTATTTCAAATAAAGTATTTAATAAATTCTTTTTAAATTATACTAGAAGAAAAAGAACAATGTTAGATACAATCTTTCATGAACTAACACATCTTTATCAAGAAGAATTATATGATCAAGAAATACTACCATATGAATATATAATAATGCTAAAAGATTATTTATTAACAAATACTTTGTCAAATAGATATTGTGAAGATAATTATTATTCTTTAGCAAATGAATTAGATGCAAGAAGATTAGGAACACTACAAACTAATGAATATTTAGCGTCAATTGGTATAATGCCAAAAGAAAATACATTGAAAATAATCGAAAAAGACAAAAAGAAAAATGGAAAAATCATAAGATACTATGAAGGAAAAGAAACAAATCCAGATGAGCTATTTGATGAAAAGATACAAGAGATAATAAGTTCATTAAATGAAGAATTTGAAATGAATTTATTTGAAGAGTACCCAATATTTAAGTTTTTCTATCATCCTGATGGTAAAAGAAAAACAACATTAGAGTTAATAAAAGAGAAACATAAAACAAAAGATAAAATTATTAAATTGCAAATAACTGATATATTAAAAAATAGAAAATTATCAAAAGAAAATATTATGAGTGATTTAGAAGAACTAATTCTTGATAGAAGTGAAGAACTTGAAAATGATGAAGATGTAATGATTTCTTTATTAAGTAAACAGCTTTCAAAAAAAGAAAAAAACATAGTACTAGTTAGAATCAAAACAATCGGACTAAGACTAAAAGAGGCAATAAAAAATATAGGATTAATTTGTACTGAAATAGAAGAAATAAAAGTTGAAGCTAGTAATACAATTGCTGATACTATAATTCTTAAAATGAATAAAAACAAGAAATAACTATATTAAGATTGACAAATAAATTTAAATAGTCTATAATCTAGGTCAAGTGAGGGGATATAAGATATCAAAAATATTGAGCTGTCCCGGGGAAACCTACACGAACTTTTATGAAGTACGGAGTCGCTGCAAAGTAGTGGATTTCGTGCTTTTTTAATTCTTTACGTTATCCATCTATTAGAAAGGAGGGAATATTATTATGGTAAAAGCATCAAGAATGCCAGATTTTTCCGCGATGGGAGCAATTGAATCTGAATTATTTCAAGAAGTCCAAAGAAGACTTAGATACAAAAGTGGAAAAATTAGTGAAATAACAGAAATTGAACAATTAAAAATGGAAACACTAGACTTATTAGAAAGCCTTGGTTATCCAATGGATGAACTTGGAACATATTTATATAAAGATGTAATTATGTCTATTAGAGAACAACTTGGTGTAGTTGAAACAAGAGAAGATGTAAAGAAATCTGCTTCAATATTAGAAGAAGCAAAATCTGCATTCTCACAATTATATTTTAACTTAGCAAGAAATGAAAGAGATATTGGTGTCAAAGAATATCATAGAATTTTATCAAAGTCACTTTCAAAAGTTGATTATAAAAAAGCATCTCCAGAATTATTATATAAAGTATATGGTAATTTCCCTTTTGATATGGACTATGGAGAAAATGCATTTACTTTAGCAAACTATCTAAATAGACAAATAGATAAACCTTTATGTAGAAGATTAACAAATTCACCTAGTAAATATTAAGATTAGGTGAAACTATTAGAGTAACCTAGTGTTACTCATTTTTTATAGGAGGAGAAGTTATGAATATAATAGAAGTTAAAAATTTATCAAAAACATTCAAAGTTAAATTAAAAGAAAAAGGCTTAAAAGGAAGCATTAAGTCAATATTTAAGCCTAAGTATAAAACTGTTAAAGCAGTTAAGAATATAAGTTTCAACATAGAAAAAGGAGAAGTTATAGCATTTATAGGACCAAACGGAGCGGGAAAAAGTACAACTATCAAGATATTAACAGGAATACTTTATAAAGATAAAGGAACTATTAATATAGACGGTTTAGATCCTGAAAAAGATAGAAAGAAACTTGCTCATGAAATAGGTACAGTATTTGGTCAAAAAGAACAATTATGGATGCATCTAACACCTTATGATAATTTTAAATTCTTTGGAGCAATCTACGACATACCAGAACAAGCAGTAGAAAAGAAAATAGAAGAATTTAAAATATTATTTGAACTTGAGGACTTTATTGATACACCAGTACGTAATCTAAGTTTAGGTCAAAGAATACGTTGTGAGATAGTAGCATCTCTAATACATGAACCAAAAATATTATTCTTAGATGAACCAACTATAGGACTAGACCCAGTCGTAAAAGAAAATATTCGAACACTTATTAAAAGAATGAACAAAGAATATAAAACCACAATATTCTTAACAAGTCATGATGTATCAGATATAGAAAAACTATGTAAAAGAGTTATCATAATAAATAATGGTACTTTAGTATTAGACGATTCAATGGAAAACTTAAAATATAATTATTTACATAAAAAGATATTAGAAGCTAAAATGAAAGAAAAAGTGAACTTAGATGATGAAGAAGGAATAACTATATTAAAAGATAAAGGATATAACTTAAAAATAGAAGTAGATACTAGTAAACGTTCTATAAGTGATGCTATAAAATTATTAAATCCAGACAACATAATAGATATTAATATATCAAATACACCTTTAGAAGACATAATAAGTGACATATATAAAAAAGAGGATAAAAAATGAGAAAGTATTTATTTATATTTAAAACAGAAATAATAAATAGTTTACAATATATGTTTAACCTACTAACAGGTTTTATAGCATACATAATAATGATATATGTATTCTTATGTTTATGGAATTATATGTATAGTGACCCATCATCTCTTATAAATGGTTATAACTTAAATCAAATGATATGGTATATAATTATTACTGAAATATTATGGATGAGTCTAGGTGGTAAAAAAATATGTCGTAAGATAACTAATGATGTTAAAAATGGTAACATCGCTTATAACATAAATAAACCATATAACTATATCTTATATAATTTATCAAGTAATTTAGGAAGTATATTCATAAAATTTATAGTATTTACAGTACTAGCTATGATATTAGGATTTATATTTTTAGGGACATTTCCTAAGTTAAATATATTATCTATTTTAGCAGTATTATTAACAAGCATTTTAGCAACTACAATAAGTATATTAATAATGATAGGTATAGGTTTGTTCTCGTTCATAATAGAAGATTCAACACCATTATACTGGGTATATAGTAAATTTATATTAGTTTTAGGAACAATATTTCCAATAGAATTCTTTAGTGGAATATTAAGAGTAATATTAAAATATAGTCCAATATATGTTGTATCATATGGACCAGCTAAATTATTTGTAAACTTTAGTACAAGAGAATTTATAACAATATTTATTTCACAATTAATATACTTGGTTATATCTTATTTAATAGCTACATTTATATACAAGAAAGGGGTGAAAAAACTAAATGTTAACGGAGGTTAAAAATCAATTAAAAGTAAATTATCTTTCTATAAAGTATGGTCTTATGAGAGAAATGATAAATAAGTTTTCATTCTTAGCAAACATAATCTTTATGATTATAAATAACTCATGTTTTATCATACAATGGGTAGTACTTTATTCATTAAAGGAAAGTATTGGTGGATATACTTTTAAGCAAATGTTACTACTTTGGGGAATCGCAGCTAGTACTTTTGGAGTATCAAGATTCTTCTTCAAAAAAGCGTTTACTTTATCAGAAACAATAAATACTGGTAAATTAGATGCGTTCTTAGTACAACCTAAAAATGTATTGTTAAGTGCGATTACTACTGACGTAGAAGTTTCAGCTATCGGAGACTTACTTTATGGTTATGTAATACTTATCATATATGGAATTACTTTAGAAAACTTCTTATTATTTACAATATTCACTATACTAGGAGGCTTAATAATAACATGTGTTTCAGTAATAGCAAATAGCTTAGCATTTTGGTTTAATATGTCAGATGTTTTAGCAGACACAATAAATAACATGATGATAACATTTGGTACATACCCTAAAGATATATTTACAGGAATAGTAAAAATATTACTTTATACTATAATACCAGTAGGTATCGCAAACTACATACCAATAGACTTAATAATAAACTTTAACATTTATGGATTCTTAGTAGTATTTATAGTAACAATACTTTTAGTAGTTTTATCATTCTATATATTTAACAAAGGATTAAAACGATACTCTTCAAGTAACTTGATGAGTTCAAGAATATAATTAATATTAAAGATGAAAAAAGCAATATTAATGTAAAGTAAAGGACTAATTATGTAAATTAGTTCTTTTTATGTAAAGAAAACCTTGTATTTAATTCTAAAAAAAGTATCAATATGATATAATTAATGAGGTGAAAACTTATATGCAAATGTTAATTAAAGGAGTAAATGTAAATTATATTTTTTATGATAACAACAGTAAAATAAACTTAGTTTACTTACACGGCTGGGGCCAAAATATAGAAATGATGATGCCTATAGCTAAACCATTTATAAAGAAATATAATGTTTTAATTATTGATTTTCCAGGCTTTGGTGACAGTGATGAACCTAAAGAAGTTTGGAGTGTTTTTGACTATGCAGAAATGGTAAATGAAATGGTTAAAAAACTAAATATGAAAAATCCAATTGTTATTGGACACTCTTTTGGTGGCAAAATTGCATTAATTTATGGGTATAAATATAAACCTAGAAAAGTAGTAGTACTAGCAAGTCCATATAAACAAGCTGTAACAAAACAATCATTAAAAATGAAAGTACTAAAGAAAGCAAAGAAAATACCTGGTATTAACAAACTAGAAAACTTTGTTAAGAAACATGTTGGTTCAACTGATTATAGAAATGCTAGTGAAATGATGAGAAAAGTTTTAGTTGCTCATGTAAATACTGATATAACTGAAGACTTAAAAACAATTAAATGTCCAGTGCTAGGTATATGGGGAACTAACGATGCAGCTGTTGATATTGAAGAGGGAAGAGAACTTGAAAACTATATTCCAAATTATGGTTTAGTTGAATATCCTGGATGTACACACTATGCATATTTAGAAAATCTAGGTCAAACAATAAATGTGCTTAACAATTTTATAGGAAGTGAGGAATAACATGAGTCCAAAAATATTATTTTTATTAACACTACTAACATATATTTACTATTTAACATATAAATCAAGAAAAGCATTACATATGTTACAACAAAACTGGTATAACGATGGTAATAGATACTTAAAATGGGTAAAAACAAATGCTAAAAAAGTATTCATAACTTTCGATATGGCATTTATTCTATTTTACTTTTTAAAGTTTACTAGTACAAAAATAACACTTATCGTGTTTGCAGTATTCTATATGATAGTTTACTTCTTATATAAAAGAAATGCAGAAAAAGAACAATCTAAAAAACCACTAGTAGTAACTCCAAGAATTAAAAGACTTTATACTACTATGTATATATTGTTAATAATTTGTGTATTACCAATGATTTTAAATTTCAATGTTAATAACTTGTTTATATATTATTTAATTATAGGACTTTTCTCATATATAAATACAATTGTTATATGGTTATGTAACATTATAAATAAACCAGTTGAGAAAATGGTATATCTTCATTATAAAAGACAAGCTGAGTCAAAACTTTATAGTATGACTTCACTTAAAAAAATAGGTGTAACAGGAAGCTATGGAAAAACAAGTACAAAGAATGCATTAAATGATATATTAAATGTTAAATATAATTCATTTGCAACACCAAAAAGTTTTAATACAATGTATGGACTAATAAATGCAATAAATAACTACATGGATAAATTCAGTGAAACTTTTGTAGCAGAAATGGGAGCATTCTATAGAGGAGAAATAAAAGAAAAAGCAAACTTTATAAAACCAAAATATGGAATCTTAACTACAATCGGAACAGCTCACTTAGAAAGTTTTGGTAGTCAAGAAAACATACAAAAAGCAAAATTCGAATTAATAGAATCACTTCCAGATGATGGGGTAGCAGTTTTAAATATGGACGACCCTTATCAAACAAGTTATAAACTAAAAAGTAAATGCAAAGTAATATGGGTATCAACTAAAAACAAAGATGCTGATGTTTATGCAACTGACATAGAACTTTCTGATAAAGGAACAAAATTTACATGTATATTTAAAAATACTAAAGAAAAACATACATTTGAAACAAGACTACTAGGAAGTGCTAACGTATACAATGTTCTAGAAGCTATCGCAATGTCATATGAATTAGGTCTTACTCTTGAACAAATAGCTATCGGAGTAAGAAGAATTGCAACTATAGAACATAGATTAGAACTTAAAAGATATACAGAAAATATCACAATAATAGATGATGCATACAACTCAAATCCAGTTGGTTCTAAAATGGCAGTAGATGTTCTTAAAATGATGAAAGGCAAAAGAATAATCGTAACACCAGGTATGATAGAACTAGGAGATGAACAATATAGTTCAAACTTCGAATTTGGTCGTTGGATCGCAGGATGCGCAGATGAAGTAATACTAGTCGGAGAAGAACAAACTAAGCCAATACATGACGGACTTAAAAAAGAAAAATATCCAAAAGATAAAATACATATTCTAAACGATGTAAAAGAAGCATTCCCACTAATGAGAAAACTAAGCGACAAAAAAACATACGTATTATTAGAAAATGATTTACCAGATATATTTAATGAATAGGAGTAGATAATATGAAAATAAAAGTAGGAGTAATTTTTGGTGGAGAAACAGTTGAACATGAAGTAAGTATCATTTCAGCACTTCAAGCCATGAATAATTTAGATGAAGAAAAATATGAAATAATACCAATATACATTTCAAAGGATAGAATATGGTACACAGGACACGTACTAAGAGAAATGGATTTCTATAAAAATTTTGAAGACGAAAAAAAATATGCAAAAGAAGTAACACTTTATAAAAAAGGAAAAAACTTCTTCTTACAAAAAACAAATGGATTATTTAGAAAAGATATTACTGATATAGATATTATCTTACCAGTAGTTCATGGTAATAATGTAGAAGATGGTACACTAGCAGGCCTTCTTGATTCTATTGGTGTTCCATATGTTGGTTCTCATGTACTAGGATCAGCGATTGGTCAAGATAAAGTAGTTATGAAACAAGTATTATCTTCAGTTAATATTCCAGTAGTGGACTACACTTGGTTCTTTGATAATGAATACTTAGAAGATAAAGATAAAATAATAGACAACATTAAAAAATTAGGATATCCAGTAGTAGTAAAACCAGCAACTTTAGGTAGTAGTGTAGGTATAACAAAAGTACACGATTCTAAAAAAATAGAAGAAGCTATCGAAGAAGCTATAAGCTATGATACAAAAGTAGTAGTAGAAAAAGCAGTAGAAAGCCTAACAGAAGTAAATGCAAGTGTACTTGGAAACTATGAATATCAAAAAGTAAGTCCGCTAGAAGAGGTAATGGGACTTGATGAAATATTAAGCTATGCTGATAAATACTTAGGAAACTCTAAAACCAAAGGAGTTAAAAACACTGGTTCAAAAGGAATGGCTTCTACTAGTAGAATAGTGCCAGCAAGAATATCAGAAAGTCTTACTAAAAACATACAAGAAACAGCAAAACAAGTATTTAAAGTATTTAACCTAAGCGGAGTATGTAGAATAGACTTCTTAATAGATAAGAAAACAAACAAATTCTATGTAAATGAACCAAATACATGCCCAGGTAGTTTATCATTCTATCTATGGAAAGAAGCAAATGTTAAATATAGAGAATTACTAGATGAAATGATAAGCATAGGTATAAAAGAATACAAAAATAAATCTAAAAAAGTAAAATCATTCAAATCAAATATACTAGAAGGATTCAATGAATCAAAAGGATTAAAAGGAGCTAAAGGATTAAAGAATTAAAAAAGCAGAGAATTTTCTCTGTTTTTATTTGTTATAAATCATTTTAACTTTACCATGTTTAACTGAGTTACTTAGTAAACTATGACTTTCAAGTTGCCTTTTAACTTGTTTAGATACACCTTTATTCCCATCAATTAACCTAGCTTTAGGAAATATCTCTTTGATATTCTTCTTTATATGAGGGTAATGTGTACATCCAAGTACTATGGAGTCTATTTCTTCACTAGTATATTTATCTAATAACTTATGCAATACTTTATTTATTCTATCTTTATTACCACTCTCTATCGCATCAGCTAAACCTTTACATGGAAGAAGTGTAATCTTTTGGTCCCTCTTTTTATTTAACTTAACAAGTTCATGAGTTCTCTCTGACTTAATAGTACCAGGAGTAGCCATAACTAAAGTATTCTTATAATTCTTATCACAAGCAACTTTAATAGCTGGTTCAGTACCAACAAATATCATATTAGGATACATCTTTCTAAGTCTATTAATACATCTAGTAGTCGCAGTATTACAAGCAATTACTATTATTTTAACTTCTTTACTAATAAGAAAGTCTACTATACCAGTAACTATACTCATTAACTCTTCATCACTTTTTTCACCATAAGGATTATTTTTAGAATCAGCATAATATATATAATTTTCATTAGGCAATAATTTTCTTAACTCTTTTAATACAGTAAGACCACCAATACCAGAATCAAACATACCAATTTTATTATTATTCATATACATCCCTTCGTAAACATTATACCATATTTATATACAATTATTTAATTTATGATATAATTAAAACGTATAGCCATTGTTAATAAGGAGAAAAATATGGAAGGATTAATAAACGGAATTATAGAATCATTTGGAGGAGTCTTAGCACTTAAATATGGTAAAGAATTAATAGTATTTATTATTTCACTATTACCACTTTTAGAACTAAGAGGTGGCTTAATAGCAGCAACACTACTTGGAGTAAAACCAGTAGTAGGATATATTGTTTCAATAATAGGTAATACTTTACCAGTGCCATTCATACTACTATTTATATCTAAAATAATGGATTGGATGGAAAAATCAAAAGTAGGATTCTTAGAAAAAATATCTAAATGGTTAAGAGAAAAAGCTCATAAAAATAGAAAAGAAATAGATAAATATGGATACTTAGGATTACTTCTATTTGTAGGAATACCACTTCCAGGTACAGGAGCATGGACAGGATGTTTAGTAGCAAGTGTATTCGATATGGATAGAAAAAAATCGTTCTTTGCAGTGATGGGAGGAATAATAATGGCAAGTATCATAATGATGCTACTATCATATGGACTTTTAGGAGGAATAATTAATTAATTATTCTTTTTTCTTGACATAATAAATGTAAAAATTATTAATAAATAATAAACTATTACTAAATTTAATTTATAATTAAAATAGGGTGTATATTATGGAGTATATAATTTTGTTTGTCTCAGCATTACCAGTTTTTTTTATAAATAAATATGTTTATAACAAAGATAGAGATAAAGAACCAAAAAAATTATTAGAAAAACTAACAATTGGAGGAGTTGCTTCTTGTTTTTTAGTGCTTATAATATCATCTATATTATCTTCTATGTTTCCAATATTTGCTGTAGAAGATTATGAAAGTCTTACAAGTTTTGAACTTGCAATTAAAGTATTTATTGGAATTGCTTTAGTAGAAGAATTTTGTAAATATCTATTTGTATATCGATTTTCATATAATCAAAAGGAATTCGATTATATTTTTGATATGGTAGTCTATGCTGTATATGTTTCTTTAGGCTTTGCTTTATTCGAAAATATTTTATATGTTATGAGTGGAGGAATTGGAGTAGGTATTATAAGAGCCTTTACAGCCATACCTATGCATGCCAGTGCAGGTGTAATGATGGGACACTTCTTAGGGGAAGCAAAATATAATGAGCTAAATAAAAAGAGTGGAACATCATATAAGATATTAGCACTCTTAGTTCCAACATTAATACATGGAGCATACGATTACTCAGCATTTAAAGATAATTGGTCACTCTTATTAATAATACTAGTTGTATTTGTAATTTTCTCAGTACTTATAGTTAACCACAAAAGTAGAAATGATGTTAGAGTAGCAAAATGTGAAAATTGCCCTAGATGTGGTACTAAAATAATAGGCAAATTTTGTGTAAAATGTGGTCTAAAAATAGAATAATTACTTTAAATACTTAAATATATTTTTAAATTCATCATTAATTACTAGAGATGCAATACTATCATAAGAAGTAGCATCTCTATTTATTATGACTAAATTTTTACCATTAAATAGTCTTACTAAACTACTAGCTGGTTCAACAGTTAAAGAAGTGCCAGCAACTATTAAAGTATCACAATTTGCTATAGCTTGAATTGAACGATTTAATACGTGTTCATCAAGCATTTCACCATATAATACTACGTCAGGCTTAACAATACCACCACATTCACATAATGGAATATCTTTAGAATTAAATACATACTCTGCATCATAAAATTTATTACATTTAACACAATGATTCTTATATATAGTTCCATGTAATTCATACACGTTAGTACTTCCAGCCTTAGTATGTAATCCATCTATATTCTGTGTAACTATTGCTTTAAGTTTACCCATCTTTTCAAGTTTAACCATATATTTATGTATTATATTAGGTTCAGCATCTAAACAATTTAATTTATCTCTATAAAATTTATAAAATTCATTAGTATTCTTATAGAAAAATCCACTACTTAGTATCATCTCAGGTGGAAACTTATATTTCATATTATATAGTCCATCTTTACTTCTAAAATCTTTAATACCACTTAAAGTAGATACACCAGCTCCACTAAAAAATACTATATTATCAGATTCATCTATCATCTTTTGTAATTTATTTATCTTTTCTTTCATTATCATTCCTCATCATACTTAACAAGTTAATTCTAAAAATATCTTTATCACGATATTCTTTAGAAACTAATATCCCTTTATAAGTAGTTAATTCATCTTTATAGCCTTCTAATAAAATGTTTTCTGGTTCTATTGTTTCAAAAATAATAGTTTTTTCATCTTTATTAACACTATATATTAACTTAAAATGTCCATATGCCTTAGAAAATATAGAATCGGTAGGTAACTTTAATTCATATACAAAAATATGATTATCTTCTTTAATTAATTCACCAACATAATTTTCATTTTCAATACAAGGATAGTATTCAAATACAAGTTTTTTATAAGCTATCATATTATATTTTTTAATACTTCTTTCTAATCTTCGATATTTCTTTTCATCGGAATATGTAATGGTGAAACCATTTTTAGTTTTTTTCTCCATATCTCCTTCTTGCATACCACCATTTTTATCAAGAATTCTATCCATTACATCATTTAAATTTTTAACTTGATTTGATAACTCGTTCATTTTTATATCTAACGTAGTATCATCTATATCTTTTCTTTCACTGTTATCTCCTGATTTATTACGTAAGTCAATTTTAAACAAATCTTTTTCGGGAACTTTTTTTGAAACCATAGCTTTTTTATAAAATGATAAATCTTCTTCAAAACATTCTAATAAAGCATCTTCAGGTTCTATTGTTTTTAAACAAACAATTTTATTATTTGGACAAACGCTATATATTAATTTGCAATCACCATAGATTTCAGAAAACAAAGGATCAGTAGGTAACATTAATTCATACTCTAAAAGATACTCTCCACTTTTAGAAATTTGTTTACCAATAAAATTTCCACTTTCAATACTAGGATAATATTCAGACTTAAGTTTGTTATATGCTAACATATTACACTTTTTTAAACCTTGTTCTAATTTTTTAAAATTTTTATCGAACAAGTAAATTATATGATAATGTTTTGTATAAGTTAATTCTTCTTCTGATGTTTTAGATTTATTTTGTATATCGTTGTTATAAACTTTTTTATTTTCTTCTTTATATTTCGAAAGTTCTTTTTCTAGTTTATTAACTTTCTCTTCTAAAATATCATTTTTATTCTTAAGCTCTAGCATAGTATCGCAAGTGTTATTTTCATCATTATGAGTCGAAATGTCATCTTTGTCTTTAACTTTATCTTTTTTAATAAAAAGTAAATAAATAATAACAATAAATTCCAATGTAATAAGAAGGTAAAATATATCCATAATTATTCATCACCTTTCTTACTTTTTCTTAACATTTCATCTCTTTTAGAATAAACACATCCACAATAGTCTTGACGATAAAGCCCATATTTATGAGAAAGTTCTATAGAATGTTTATAACCATTCTCTTTCTTAAAGTCTGAATGTAACCACTTAACATTATATTTCTTTTCCATATCTTCCCCAATCTCATTAATAAGTTCAGCATTCTTATATGGACTTACTGACAAAGTAGTACAAAAGTAGTCATAGTCATTTTCTTTAGCTACTTTAGCAGTTTTCTCAATTCTAAGGTTAAAACATATAGTACATCTCTCTCCCTTTTCAGGACACATCTCATACCCTCTAACTAGTTCATTATACTTTTCATTATCATAATCACAGTCAATAAAATCCAGTTTATTAGGACTTTCTAACATACTAAGTAATTTAATTTGCTCGTTCTTACGTTTTAAATATTCATCTTTAGGAGCAATATTAGGATTATAATAAAGAATAGTTATATCAAAATATGGAGCTAAAAATGTTATTACATGAGAACTACAAGGAGCGCAACAACTATGAAGTAATAATCTCTTATGACTCTTATCAACATTCTTTAATTCTTTTTTACATTTATTTTCTAAAATCTTGCTCATAAAATCACCTGGCTATATTTTACCACAAATTTTATGTTATTATATAAATAGGATGTGATTATATGAAATATTATAAATATAAAATGAATATAGGAGTAGGTAATGTTTTATCAATATTAATGGCAATACCATTATTCATAATTTACGTTTTAATGTTTCCAAACTTTTATGAAAGTATTACATTTTCAAGAATGTCAATTTTATTACTTTGGTTTATATTACATGAAATAATACATTTCTTTGGATACTTAATTAATAAAGAAGTTAATGTAAAAAATCTATATTTAGGAGTTTGTCTTGAAAAAGGAATATTCTATTGTCAATGTAGTCAAAAGGTTCATAAGAAAACAATATTAATTTCTTTATTATCACCATTTACATTGATAGGTCTAATAACACTTATAATAGCTAAAATATTTAATTTACCATTTTTAGGATTCTTATCAATACTTAATATGATGGGAGCAATCTTTGATATAATCATGTTTATTCAAATAAGTAAAATGCCTAAAGATGTTATGTTTGCTGAATTTGATGATCCAGATGCATACTATTTAATATCTAAAAAAGACTTAACAAAATATAAAACTATAAGTCTTGATATGGTAGAAACTGGAGACTATGACAGTAAGAAAATAAAATCTAAAGATAGAAAAAGAATAGAAATAACTAAAAAATCTTATATATACTTAATAATCTTTATATTGATATGCTTAATTGCAAATTATCTTTTGAACTTAGTATAAAACATGTTATAATATCGTTGGTGAAAAAATATGGAATTTAAAGCAATAATTATAACATTATTATCAGGTATATCATTCTTAATAGGATATTTAATTACTAAATTTATAAAAGATGAAAAGAAACTAGTAACTTTCTCAGTAGGTTTTTCTTTCACTATTATATTAGGTTTAGTATTTTTTGATTTGTTACCAGAGTGTTTAGAATTATTAGAAAATAAAACATTAATTATTTTATGTATAGTAGTAGGTATAGCAGTATTAAAACTTTTAGATATATTTATTCCAAACCATGAACATGGAACTAACAAAAAAAGTCATATGGAACATATAGGCTTAATATCAGCACTTGCTTTATTCTTACATAACATCATTGAAGGAACAGCAATCTATACAACGTCTATAAATAATCTAAGTTTAGGATTCTTTACAGCACTAGGAGTATCATTTCATAATATCCCTTTAGGTATACAAATATCATCATTAGTTAGAAATAAAAAAGAAAAAGTATTTTTACTTGGTAGTTTAGTATTTTCAAGTGTAATAGGTATAATCCTAATAAAACTATTTAATATTACACTTAATAATACAGTAACAGGTGTACTTATTTCTCTAACTTTAGGTATGCTTATATATATTTCTATGTTTGAACTTCTTTGTGAAGTAAAAGAACATATCAAAAAGAAAGAATTACAAATAGGAATAGTATTAGGAATAATAGTTATTTTAATAGGACATTTTATACATTAGTAGGAGTAGTATGAAGAAATTAAAAATATTATTTGAAGATAAAAACTTATTAATAGTTTATAAAGATGGAAATATTCCAACTATTAATAGTGAAAAATATAGTAAGAGTTTATATAATGAAGTTTATGATTACTTACATAAAAAGAATCAAAGAGTATTCGTAGTACATAGACTTGATAAAGATACTAGTGGACTAGTAATGTTTGCTAAAAATGAAAAAGTAAAAGAGACATTACAAGATAATTGGGAAAATGTAAAACGTAAGTATATAGCTTTAGTACACGGAATTATAAAAGAAGAAGGAGTAATTAGATCATATTTAAAAGAAACAAAAACACTTCTTACTTATAGTATTAATGACAAAAGTGGAAAATACGCAGAAACTCACTATAAAAGATTAAATCATAATAAACAATACTCTTTAGTAGAAATAGACATTAAAACAGGAAGAAAAAACCAAATAAGAGTACATATGGCAGATAATAAAACACCAATATTAGGTGATAAAAAATATGGTAAAAAAGATGGTTATAGAAAAATGATGTTACTTGCGACAGAACTAGAATTTAACCACCCAATTACTAAAGAACATATACATATTAAATTAGATATACCAAATGAGTATAAGAAAGTAGTAGAAAATGAATAATAAAAAAGTATACATAGTATTAACTCAAACGTATACAACACTTGCCAGAATAATAAAAACTATTACAAAAGATAAATATAGTCATGCATCTCTATCACTAGATCCTAAATGTGATAAAATGTATTCTTTTGGAAGAAAATACATATACTTTCCATTTTATGGAATATTCTTAAAAGAAGATTTAAGAAAAGGACTATTTAGTAGAAATAAAAATGCACTAGTAGCTATCTATGAAATAAATGTAACAGACTATCAATATAATAAAATAAAAGAAAAAATAAAAGAAATATATCTAGGTAATAAAGGATATAATATAACAGGTTTATTACTTGCTCACTTTAGAATAAAACTTCATAGAAAGAAATACTATTGTTCAGAATTTGTATATGAAGTTCTATCAAATAATAAAGTAAAAGTACTAGATAATACAAAAGCATTATTTAAACCAGAAGAATTAATAGAAGATAAAGGATTTAATAAGATATTTGAAGGTAAAATAAGAGATTATATAGCAATTTGTTAAAATTGCTATATTTTTACATATAAAAAAGTCAATACATGTATAAAAAAGAACCATATAACTATGGTTTCAAAACACTTGGTAAGGTAGTTTTATCACTTTCAGTAGTCTTTTCTTGACTTTTTTGAACACTTTTGACAACTTTAGTTGGCTGTGTTCCTTTAATAAATAAATGAGTTTGAACTTTAGATGATGGAGTAGAAGCGCTAGGTAATCTAGGAGGATTAGTTCCAACTACAACTTTAGATGCGACTATTCCACTAGGTCTTTCAAACTTAGAATTTTCCTCCATTACGTTATTAACAATTTCTGCTTGTATTTTAGTTCTCTCACTCCATGCATGACTAGAAGTATTGTATGTTTTCTTAGTTAGCTTATTATATCCATACCATATCGCAACACTATAGTCAGGACTGAAAGTAACAGTCCATGCATCTTGTATAACATTAGTACTAAGCCCAAGAGATTTTAACCTAGCAGAATCATAACTACTAGTACCAGTCTTAGTAGATATTTCACTACCTTTAACTTTAACACGCGAACTAGTAACTTTCTTAAGCATATAACTTATCATATACGCAGTTGTGTCTTTCATAACTCTATTTTTTGGATAATCAAATTCAACTACTTCATCATCACTTCCATTTTTATAAACAATCTTATTTACACTGTGAGGTTCAGTGAAGTATCCACCATTACCAAATGCAGCATAAGCACCAGCAAGCTCTACAGGACTCACACCAGTAAATCCACCAATAGAATGCGCTTCATTTATATAATGAGAATTTCCTAAATATTCAGGAGTAATACCAAGAGAAGTAACAAATTTATCAATCTTAGAATTACTTATCTTTTGAAATGCCTGAAGCGCACAAGTATTTCTAGATTTAACTAAACATTGTTCCATCGTAAGAAATCCTTTATATCTTCCATCAACATTCCTCATAACTCCACCATTCGTATATGAAACAGGTTTATCATAAAATGGGGTATATGTTGACCAATTCTTATATTCAATACCAGGTCCATAATCAAATAAAGGTTTAGCTGTACTACCAGGATGTCTCTTAATTTGAGTAGCATAATTCAATGAAAGTTCACTATTCTTATTACGACCAGCACCAACAGCTATAATTGAACCAGTATCATTATCAATAATACCAATACCAACTTGAACCTTATCATCCTTAAATTTATGATTGTTATAAAAATTGTTTATAACATCTTGTTTATTTCTTACCATAGTAGTATATATATCCATAGAAACTTCATATGGGTTTTCACCAGTCTTATTAATTACTTCTTCAATAACAGTATCTATAAATCCTTGATACTTATTAACACTAGTTTTTTGTTTCTTAATTATATCTTCTATATATACTCTTTTAGCTTTATCAGCCTCATTATCAGTAATATAACCATGTCTTAACATTAAATTAATTACTTCATTCTTTCTTTCATTTGTTTTATCAGGGTTAACATAAGGATCATACTCACCTGGTGCTTGAAACATACCAGCTATCATCGCAGCTTCAACAAGATTAATATTACTAACATCTTTATTAAAATATGTTTTAGCAGCCATTTGAACACCATAACTACCAGCACCTAAATATGGAGCATTAACATAAAACTCAATAATATCTTTCTTACTATAATCTTTTTCAATCTTAAATATAGACATATAAATATCAGTAAACTTACGTACTATACCATCAAAACCTTCAGCTTTCGTACTAGTATAAGTATTCTTAGATAACTGCATAGTCAAAGTACTAGCGCCACCAGCATCTTCTCCTTTAAGAAAACCAACGCCAGCTTTCATAAATCTATATATATCAAATCCATCATGCTCAAAGAATCTAGAGTCCTCAGTCGCAACAATCGCATCAATTAACACTTGAGGTAACTCTTCATAAGTAACAATCTGTCTTTTCTCAGTGCCGATACTAGCAATCAAATCCCCCTTAGAATCATATATATTAGATGACTCCTTCTTATAAAGAAGTTCACCCTTAAATTCAGGGGCACTCACATAGATATAATAAAAGAATCCAGATACACATACGAAACCTAGAATAATCATAATTATTATAACAAAACATATATTATTTAAAATATTACTTTTTTTCTTCTTGTTAGTTTTAAATTGTTTTTTAATATTTTTCTTTTTCTTCATAATAAACCTCAACTAGTATATCACAATATAGTATTCCCATATAAGAAAATTTTATAATCTATTAATAATATGAAAAATTTGGTATAATGTTTACGAGGGAAAAGATAATATGATGAAATGTGTTGTTATATATAATCCAAATAGTGGTAAGTTAACAAATAGAAATGATGTTAAAAAACTTTATAAAATATTTGAAAACTATGGCTATGATGTAGAAATAATATATACAGAATATAAGGGACATGCTAAAGAAATAACAAAGAAGTTAAAAGATGTAGATCTTTTGATATGTGCAGGAGGAGATGGAACTTTAAATGAAGTAATCTCTGGTAATATTGAAAGACACAAACCAATACTTTTAGGACACTTACCATTAGGTAGTGTAAATGATGTAGCTCATATGTATGGCATGACTGGAAACACTACTAAGAACTTAGTTATGCTTTTAAATGGAGCTCAAAAAAATATAGATGTATGTCTAATAAATGGAAACCCTTTTGTATATGTAGCATGTATAGGCGCATGGGTTGACATATCATATTCAACACCAAGAAAACTAAAGGAAAAATATGGAAAACTTGCTTATGTAATTTATGGAATCCAACAATTAAAACAAAAGTTACAATTCTATAATGTAAAATATACTGTAAATGGAGAACAAAGAGAAGGAAGATTCTCATTCATATTTATAACAAATTCAAATAGAGTTGGTGGAGTAGACAATATATATGATGATGTAAAACTAGATGATAATAAATTTGAAGTATTACTTTGTGAAATAAAAAATAAATGGGACATCTTAAGAGCAGTTCATTATTTAAAAAGAAGAGAACTAGATGACATACCAGTATTTAAATATTTTAAAACTGATAAGATAGAACTTGAATTTGATGAAATGCCACCATCATGGTGTATAGATGGAGATGAGCTAACACACGAAACAAATAAATTCAAAATAGAAATAAATAAAGATAATTACATGTTACTTCCAACAAAAAATATAGATAAATTATTTGAACGCCCAGAAGAAACAGAAGAAGAACTAGATGAAGAAATCTAATTCTTTTTTAATGAAAAATTCTTGAAATGAACTTTATAAAAATATATAATTAGAATAGGGTGAATGATATGAATAAAGATAAAAAAATGTTATTTGGGATAGGCATAGTATTCTTATTCCTAGCTACAGTTAGTCTTTCTTATGCATATTTTACAGCAACTATTACTAATAAAGATGTAAAAGATCAAATAGTAACTACTGGTACATTACAGTTAACATATACAGACGGACCAGAAATAGTAATGAATAATATTAAACCAGGAGCAACTATCACAAAAGAAGTAAGTGTAAAAAATACCGGTACATTAAATACATCATACAATCTAGTATGGCAAGAATTAGCAAACGAAATTATAAATGATGAAATGATAATCGAAGCTACTTGTACTAGATATAATGGTAATACAGTAGAAGGTACATGTGAAAGCCTTACGAGCGCACCAATCAAAAGAATAAAAATAAAAGAGAATGTTTCTATTGAGCCAAACGTTACTCATAAATATAACATAACAATAACTTTTAAAGAAACAAACGCAGATCAAAATTATAATCAAGGTAAAAGTTTTACAGGTACGTTAGGAATAAATGAATATGTAGAAAATACTCCAATATATTGTACATTTGATGGAAAACTTACTCAAGGAGCAGAGTATGTTAATGGCCAATATACATATAGATATAAGCAAGAAGGTTATAATTCCTCAACCAATGATTTGGCTTGGAGTAATATTTATGAAGAAGGCTGGGGAGTGCAATTAACTGATAAATCAAGTACTAATCCTGTAACTAGTAAAGTTTGTACTTATATAAATAATAAACCTGTTATTTCAATGAGTGAAATGTTTAGAAATAGTAAAGCTAACAGTTTAGATTTAAGTAGTTTTAATACAGCTAAGGTAACTTATATGAGCGGTATGTTTAGAGGTTCAAAAGCAACTACATTAGATTTAAGTAATTTTGATACGAGTAATGTAACTTATATGGATTCTATGTTTTATTATTCTAAAGCAACTACATTAGATGTAAGTGGTTTTAATACATCAAAAGTTAAAGATATGTATGCTATGTTTGATGGTTCACAAGCAACTACATTAGATGTAAGTAGTTTTAATACTTCTAAT